>Ga0307512_10000477_pt1 | contig 58865 bp, 55 predicted proteins | sample 14_EM_MG_FD_200267 | JGI IMG/M metagenome (GOLD analysis project Ga0307512, IMG submission 200267) | Populus trichocarpa ectomycorrhiza microbial communities from riparian zone in the Pacific Northwest, United States - 14_EM | ecosystem: Host-associated > Plants > Roots > Unclassified | place... | reverse complement strand
ATATGCCATCCCCTTGTCACTCTTGCTGTATTTTGTCCTTGAACTGTTGTATTGGTTCTCTTTCTTGTACTCAGTCCTCTTGCACTCAGTCTGACAGCTGACCCAGCTCTCTCTGGACCCGGGGTTCAATTTACCAATGTAATTTGTATGTGGCGATAAATCTCCGCAATCATACTCATCAGCATGACAGTATACTGAACACTGAACTTGATTCTTCTTGCAGCGGCAGTGACCAGTGCATACAGCCTTACAATTACAAGATACAGTTACTCGATTACTGGTTGATTCTGCCACTGCTGCAGCATGGAGTGTAATCTGCCAACATAAATATTTAGTTGAACTCCTGACAGGCCCCATATGAAAAGCCTTCGTTAATCTGGGAGAAATCTGGAATGCCTGCGGTAAACACTGGGGTGCCAGTGGAAGTCAAGGTAGTCATTATTGTAGGCGAGGAATTATAGTGGAGTTAGAAGAGACACAATGATAGAGAAGTAGGATGATGTAGAAGTTTAATAGTTGAAAAAATATGGTGCTTTACTGCACCTTTCTAACCTCCTCCTAGCCTCCTACTTGGCACCTCGGTCAGTTGGTGTATAAGTTGACCTATTCACCAAGCTGACAATTTGGCATATCGGTCGAACTGTTGGCCAACGGGAAAATTTGGCATATGGGTCGGAACATATGCCTTGGCTTCCTTACTTTTGCTGTTGCCACCACCTCCTACAATATCAACTGCATAGTTCTAGATCCATATCTTGTGCGTTTCTCCTTCCAATCATCCCACATCTAACGAGTACAGGACAAAGTCTTCACATTCCGCAAGCGCAAGTCTACTGCCATAATACCTCTGGTCTAGGACCCAGACACTAAACTCACCACGCCAGTGAGACTCTATCTCCTCAGCTACCAACTAAGCTATCTGAATCTTTACACACTGCCGTTTCTCCGCACACAATGCTTTCGGCATCTCCTTCCGCCTACCTGATAGCACTTCGGACCAACAAATACTGCACGGAAGAGACTATGGCAAAGATGAGGCATCAGCACAGATAGCAATGAATGTTGCACATTTCCCGCTGGTGTACTTTTTTGGCGGGTTGTTCTATACTGGTGTGTGGAGCTGCATCTTTGTACTAACAGTAACAGCGTATCTGGCAACGCTACCGGGAAAGAGCTGGGTCGCCGGAGTGTTTTCGTAAGTGACGCTGTGGTTTCGACAGAAGAATGTAGTGTAAGAAGTGTTTATGACGAGAGTGTATGAGGTACAGAAGCTCGAAGAAATGCAGAAGAAAGATGTCGAGAAAGACGGTGCCAGGGAGCTGGCAGTGGGAATGCTTTTGGATCCACGGCGTTGGGGTGAGGTGAAGATCCAAACCTGCCTCTCACTACTAGTAGTAATACCAAGTTTGCAGGTCAGTACATCTCCACCCCCATCTTTTACACCCCGCTAATAAGAAAGACCATCTTCTAACACCCCCACGCTCCTCCCTGCGCTCCTTCGCAATCTCCCTGCACTTTTAACAGCATTAATACATTATACCTTCGTCTTCCTCTCTTTCGCCTCTTCCTCGCCTTCAACAACTTCACCATCGTCCTCGGCGACAAATCAGCACACTAGGAATCACTACATCTCTCACAACTCCTCTATTTCACCGCAGCTACAAATTCTTTAGCTATCCCATATACCTCCCTCTCCTCCCTACTTTGCTCTCTAACCTCCCCTTCCCCCAAAACCACTACATTCATTCTCCTCTCAGCTACAGCAATTGCAGTGGCGGTGCACATAAACACAATTCTACACCCTTATCTCCTGGTTGACAACCGTCACTACGCCTTCTACATATTCCGCCGTATACTTTTGTAGTTCCCACCATACTCCTTGCTCGCGCCCATACCCGTGTACATGGCTGCGGTATACCTGCAGCGACTAGAATTTTTGGCAGATGTGGCGTGGAGTCTACTGTATGTGCTTACGACGGCAGCAACGCTGGTTGGCGCGCCGCAGCCAAGGTACAATTTTATTGTTGCGTGGGTTCTATGGAGAATTGTTCGGGTCCAGTGGTAGATACGGGCCATCCATGGATGGCCCGGGTAACCCGTGGATGGCCTGGTATCCACAACTGGCCTGCCCAACTGTGGATCCATGAGTGGCCCGGTGTTTCAGTAGGTATCTACTAGCAGTCACTGTGACCGTTAACGTTATCTATGTTGCGCATGCACACAAAATAAATATTTCTAGTTTAAATAGTAAAAGTTCTATATATATTCTTCTGTACTAGCTCTTTCTAAGGAGTCTAGATTGTTCGAATCGTTAACGCATATCCACTGATAAAATATCTTTAATGAAGATAGAATTCTCATTTATATATCACTAGATTATTGTGCTGATATTATATAGCTGTTTTATCTGATCCTTGGTATAATCTAGCTTTAGTAGCTGAAAATGGACTCAAAAGCTATTGTAAAGACAAGTTCTTGATTGATGGTGGAGTGCTATTTCGACAAGTTGATAAATCGGTATCCCGGGCCACTCGTGGATCCGCAGTTGGGCAGGCTAGTTGTGGATACTAGGCCATCCACGGGTTTCTCGGGCCATCCATGGATGGCCCGTATCCACCACTGGACCCGAACAGAATGCTTGTGCACGAACGAAAGATGTGGGTGCTACTGATGGAGATGGCGTGGTTTGTGGTGGTTAATGGGGTGACGTTAGGTTTGTTTTTATTTAAAAGGTTTGAGTGGGAGCAGGAAAGGGAGAAGGAAAACAGAAGTTTATGCGGTAGATATCCCAAGTGTGTGTACGTGTATCAGTGTGTAAACCATACAATAGAAACTAGGAACGGGGGCTAGAGCGAGAAGCCCATGGCGAATTTCTCATCATGCTTGACACCGCTAGTTGTCTTGTTGCCCTGCGGCTAGCGCCGTTGCCGTTGCAAGGCCTGAGCCTGTGAAACCCCCGCTCTATGCCCTAACTAAAGACAACCATAACCATACCATGAACTTCCTCTGCCAGCTCTAGACGTACCAGCAACGAAGTTATATGGTATCTGCACCAAGCAGATCCAAGAACTCTTGAGTCTTGAGGTATTCTACGAAGAGGCGCCAGGGTTTCTTCCAAACTCTAAAATTAGCTCTCGTCTGAGCCATCATGTTATTGACTTCAGAGGAAGCATATGGATACTTATACAGCATTGACCGCCATCAATAAATAGACAAATTCATACGTTATATCTCATTCGCCGCCGTTGCCACCATTGTTATCTATCTGCTGCGTAACTACACCCTTCGCACTTCATCTATATGGACTAAGCTTCCACGTATCTCTCTCCTCGAAGTTTCTGCTCTACCATGCCCCAGAAAATACTACTTCGGTCCAAATCACTCCCGCAAAGCACAGAGGGAAATATGAAAATGTTCCACTCAAGTCGTCTCTTCAAATCTTCCTATTCCATTGCCGTACCACACTCTAGTAACATCCCTGCAACAACACCTCTCTCCTCTGCAGCAGCTAACAAAAGTAGACTACGATATACCAACAAATGCTTCAGATACGAACAAAACAGCTCCCACATATAAACAACCGCCCAGGTGCATGGCAATCAGCATCCAACCAATACAATAACTGCCTGCAGCCATGGAAGACACCGCAAAAATGGTCTGAAATAGCCCTGAAATGACATCAATCTAGCACAGGTGGGTATATCCCCGACAAATAGAAGGTTCAAGCCCCCTTATATAAGTGAACCAGACCTAGGGCAGGAAGTCGCGGCACGGGCGGTAGATTAATCGCTTGTAGATCTCTGGTCGTGGAGCAGCTAGACTACGGCCTGATTCACGTTCAAAATGCTAAGTTGTAGTGGTGTCTGGCCGTTTGTGTCCCTGGTTTCGATGTCCGCTCCACGATCGAGCAGGAGCCCCACCGTAGCCTCATGTCCGTTCTTGGCTGCCCTGTGCAGAGGTGTCCATCCGTGTTCGTCCTTGTGCTCAATGTCCGCTCCGCGATCGAGAAGGAGCCGCACCGTGGCCTCGTGTTTGTTCATCGCTGCGCAGTGCAGAGGCGTCCGTCCGTATTTATCCTTATGCTCGATGTCCGCTCCGCGATCGAGAAGGAGCCGCACCGTGGCCTAGTGTCCGTTCCTAGCTACCTTTTACAGAGGTGTCCATCCGAGTTCGTCCTTTTGCTCGGTGTCTGCTCCGCGATCAAGAAGGAGCCGCACCACAGCCTCATGTTCGTTCATGGCTACGCAGTGCAGAGGCGTCTGTCCGTGTTCGTCCTTGTGCTTGATGTCAGCTCCGTGGTCGAGTAGCAACCGCACCGTGACCTCATTTCCGTTCATCACTGCGTAGTACAGAGGAGTCTAGCCTCCATCTTTGTCCTTGACTTCAATGTTGATCCTATTATCTACTATTAACAGTGCCTCGACTACTCGATGGAGCCCCATTCTAGCTCCTAAACATAGCCATCTGGTGTTAAGCTTGGTGTATAGACAATAAGGCTTTCGTTAGTCTTAGAATGTGGCAGCCTGGGTTCCGGAATTAGGGTCTCGTTTAGATGAGAAACAACCCAGCACTGCAGAAGGTGGAATGCTGGGTTGTTGGGGGTCAGTGCCTGAACCAGCCGAGCTACTAGATCAGGAAGACCTGCCGCTCCAAGGCATCGGTCCATATGATCCTTGAGGTAGCGCAGCGCATAGCCAATCAATGGTCTTTGGTCGAGTACTGAAGATAAGCTTCAAAATGCGCTGTAGTCCAAGAATTAATGAGCAGCAGTGGGTACTGTTCACTATTGTGAGAAGCGCAAAAAATAAGGTACCGCAGGCAAGACGCAGCTATATTAGCATGAACCTCACGCTCGTTTATCCTGAACATCGAATTTGCGACATATTCGTCTTCTCGGAGGAAGAAATTGGGAACAGTTTGATGCATTACTTAGACAACAGGTTCTGAACAGCGATCAGATAGACGGTAATGTGTATGTACGATAGGAATATACCTCTATGACCTCTCGTTTCCACAAGATTGCGTCCGCAGTGAATGATCCGCCTTTCCATATTCATGACTAAGCTGTCGTTGAAGGGTTCTTCCATAGAAGGGGTCAGAGTCTCAGGCAAATCTTGAATAGCAAGAGCATGCTGCAACTCGAGAACCTTGAGAGGCCGACGGGCGAAAAGTACCAGCTTAAATATTTGTTCTCCAATCAGGCTATTCAAATTTGGTGCCGTGGCTGGTGTGTCCCGGGATCCGTATAAGTCTCGATGGTTGCTGACATTTGCTCTTTCACCCATTTTCGGCTCCTCAAAAATTCGTATGTACATCATCTCCAGCTCTGTCGGGAGGCTTTTTAGAAAGCTAAAGATTTCATTTTTTGACGAACCATGTTCGACATATCTGACTAGTTTACCTCAAACTAGATGTACCTAGAGGAACACTCCCTGAGCATGTTCAAAGATGTATTCTGTTATTTTGTGACTAATGCTTTCAGGAAGATCAAAGCTCTGGGCCAAGGAAAGAATGCACGAATTTCTGTATGTCAGATCCATTCATATCTTGCATCCTTATGACCATGCGGGTCTTTTTGATCAAACTTTCAAGTTCCACGACGGGTCGACTTGCGATGAACACTTTTAAGGTGTAGAACAATTTGTTTTTGAGCACAGTTCAAACAATAGTCGGAGAATGTTACGCCTGTCTTCATCGCTGGACTCGTCTACCGCATCGATGACAAGATACAACTGTTTCCGTTCTTGATGGCCTCCTATTGACCGTAGAATTTTCTGCAATGACTCGTAATGCTGCTGGGTAATAGTGCGATGCCGCTCTTGTAACAAGGCTTTATACTGCCGATGCTCGTGCTGAAACCGGAAAAAGGTTTCATCCTGATTCAGGATATCATAAAGGATTGTGCGAAGCATGTTGTAATGATTGGTTTGACTTTCACCCTCCCGGTAACTGTAAAAAAAAACTGGCGATGATTGCATTTTCAGATCTCGCGGCTGGTTCGCGTTCAAGGAGATGATACCTGAAATATTTTGTCAGCGTGCTTTGCCACTGCCCGACTTTCCTTGGATGTATAGCAGTTGTGATGTATCTGATGTTGCCCATTTCTGGTATTCCTCATTTGACCATAGCCACTCCAAGGAGTCCTTATGCTCTGTTTCAATCCAGCCACAGCGAGCACCACCGAATCTTAAACTATTCAGACACTCTGCATGTATATGACGTTAGATTTTTTATCAAAATATTAATATTACACAGTGTAAGAGTGGAGCCTGACCTTTTCTTTCGGTGTCATTCAATATGTCGTACGCCTTCAAGCGGGGCATTTAACTCGTTTCGCTGGTCAACAGAGCTTTCACTTTCCAAAGTTCGATAAAAACACACAGATCTTTAACGAAATCCGGGATACGAATCTGGTCGACTTGGTCTAGTCCATAGATGATTATTAGCTCCGGTTGTGGAGCAGTATCCTGCACAGCACGTAGGGCATTCCAGAGTCCCTCGTCTACGGACTCAACAAGCACCATGCAGGATGTAGAAAATATATCCTCATTAGGTAGCCAAGATTTCGTAAATTCTACCAACTTTTCTTCATTTATAGCGTCGACAATATTGTGTAAGAAAACTATGATGGCTTGATTTCGTTCCAGGCCAGCAACAAAATAATTCGGATGCAAACTGCCCAGGTCTGTTAAGTCCCATTCGCGAGTCCACCCCACTCACGAAAGAGATGCCCTTAACAGGTTGGCTTAGAGCCACGGCTGAGAAGAAAAGAACGGAATGTGATATTCCAAAGGCTTTTCTCGTCGCATCCGCGACATCTAACGAGATTTGTCGAATTTCTTCAAGTTTTCGAGAAGGTCCTGATATCCAAAGTACCTGGGACTGCTTATCAATCCACTCCGTAAAGTCGATATTCCTGGTGATCCAGTAGAGTCCTGGGTTTTCGCGATCCAGAGCTAGTATTTGAGATTTAAAATCTTCTTGACCTTGCTCACAGGCAGCCAACATCTGCACAAATCCATCCGGTTGAGCACAATCTATCGCTGTATGAAGTAATGACTTGATGTCCCCTACTATAGCAACACGCATCAGAACCCTTCGTAATAAAGACCTCTCTTACTACAAAAACATTCTAGATACTCTACGCTGCTGAAGAATCCCCGGAACCTTCTGAACCATCTCTTTTCATCTTTGACCGGACTGCCAAGTAATTCTGATTATCCCGGTTGGTGAACTTCACAAGCTTCGAATGATCTGAAACGATAGATATCTGATTGTACACCTCCTCTTTTGGCATGAACCATGTTGCAGACTCCTTAGTCACCATGCGGACAGGTTTGCCAATTCGTCTCCAAACTCCATTCAACGATTTCTGATTTGGGAATTAGTACCACATGCATGTACTGTACAGAGCGTCAAGGTTCGTTCATCAACATCCATCACAGAAATCCCGAATTTATTCCAGTTTCAGCCCACTCTTAGGCTTTCGTTACTGAAAAAAGACATGCTCGACGTTTCATACGAACCTTGACGCTCGGTACAGTATGGACTCTGACAGATATTACCCACCTGAACAGTTTTTGTGTCTTTAGTCTCGTAGAATGACACCACAAAGCAAGACTTCAACCCAATCTCGTAGCTACGCAGAAAGGCGATGTGAAGAACCTGAAGCAGCTCGGAGCTTTCCATCAAGTTGACCACAATGGGTGCGCTTGCCTTTTCTTTTACCAAGGACAAAAGGTTTTCGTTATTAAGACCTCGATTAGGAACACCAAAGAGAAATACGCCAACGCAAGAGTCCAAGATGACCTTATCATTTTGAGAGCTACCTTGGGCAGCATAGACTAATGCCTTTCAACTTTTAGTTAGTCGCTGGTAATGACATACGTATAAACACTCAAGATTCACTTGCTTAATGATTAGACCCCCGAGACTGTATCCCACAAAGATTATGGGTCGAGTAGCCTGCTTCATCATCAGCAGTGATAGCGAATAATCAATACATCATACCAGACATTTCATCACCTTCACGAGAGCCCCTTGGACGGCGGTCAGAAGCTGCCTTGAAAAGTTTGCGATACTCATAGTTGCTATGGAGTCCTTCAGGTCCGACTCGTAGCCCCAAGTAAGGACCTTGAAGTCAGGAAGATCCAACGGGAGGAAGTCCCGCAACCACATGACGTGGGACCGTTCGGGCGATTTCCACGATCCGAAAGCGTGAGCAGAAAGTCCAGATATGGCAATCACACTAGGAGGAGAATTGATTGGTGAGTTTTCTAATCGTGTCGTGGGGTAGAGAATGCTGTTCAACTCACTCAAACTGAGGCTTCGACCGGGGGTGATGGAGAGGAGTTATCCCATAAAAGTCGCAATCCGCAGTGATGGTATTCCCATCCAGTTCAGAGGGAAGATGCATATGTAGTTTGGAGTCGGGACGACATTCCTTGAAGACCAAAGGCTCTTCGCGGAACGTAACCGTAGCCACGAGTCAGTCGATGTACGGAGTCAGCGAATATGCCAAAACGTCATTCTCCGTCGGGATCCCTGGTTCGCATCTAAGGCCTTTAAGGTATTCTTGAAGGTAATTCTCATTGATAGATGTAGGAATCAGGGATAGTCGGTTAGGTGGTGAAGTTGTTGTGGACACCGCCGTTGTCGTACTAGCTGTGCTCTCGTGCTCAGAGTTTTCGCCAGTCGGCAAGCTCGGTCCTAAAACGACTGAGTTTGCGAAGGAGGTAGACACTGGTTTACGGGCGCACCATGAAGTACCCCTAAGCCGACGTAGCGGGAGATTTCGGACGTGGTTCGTCGGGTATACCGTACTGTGTTTTCCTGTAACCGCAGGAGCTGACTGTAACCTCGATGTTTTCCCACGTGGGAATATCTGGCGAAAGAACTTTCGGGCGCTCATGTTGAAGGCGATGATACAGGAACCACGATATGATAGGAGCTTAGAATGCGACGAGTTACGACGGACAGTGCGGGGTATTAGTGAGGAGCTTTGGAAATCCACACACATCTTCCAGAAGCACAGTGATGAAGGATGACTGCCTAGCGAATGGTATATGCGTGTTGGCGCCTGACACCTGGAACCAATGGAATTTGTGGCCTCTATCAGCTGGGGCTAGGGTCACCATTGTTCCAGACGAAAAGAGCCCCCATTCGCACGCTCTTTCAAGAGTAATGATAAGATGCTAATGTCAAGCTGATGCATCAATGCCGCAGGAAGAATATGAAAGTCTCTAGCGTCGCCTGCGGAATCTTTCCCTACAACATGGTACAGCGGATGAAGGTGAGAACGCTGTGACTGCATCTCGGACCGCCGAACCCTCCTTACCAAAATCTTCGCCCGATAGTGTGCGTTAGATGGTGATATGTCGATATCGTCCTCGATCGTAACCAACGGCACCAAGCTAGCATAGCTAAGCGCTAGCGAAGCCCGTTCAGCAACTTTATTCGTAGAGACTGTTTTTGCGTCAAACTACTGTAGTCTGCCAGCCGGCTATATTTTCGCTGGCGGATTGTGCAACGCCGTATGACAGACTAAGTACTTAAGTACATGACAGGCTAAATAACAGTTAAAAATTCAGATTTGTGTCCATAGGTTCGGGGTAAGTGTCAGGGGCAGAATTTTGTTTGGGGTGGAAAAGCGCAGCCACATAGCGCCAGCGAAGAAAAAGCCGTATGACAGACTGCCACAACCTCGGCCCTGCATGGATCCCACGCTACTTAATGCAACCGATACCCGAGCAGACACAACGACTTCGCTTGTATCTCAGTAAATACTTAGTATGCATGACAAGCTCACGACCTCCTCGACGCGCCTCCCCTACTATACTCCTTAACCCTCTGCATCCTCCGCAATGACACCTCCCACCGCCAAAACCACCGCAGGTTCCAAAGCAGTCCGCGGCGTTGACATAAATGAATCAGACCTCGTCGAGCGCGTCAACAAATTCCTACAATTCGCGCAGAGTAACGACTACGATGTACGCACCCTGTTTCCCTTGCCTACGCACCAGCTAACACCTCCGCAGGGCTTTGACCAAGACCTCCTCACAAACCGTCTCCGCCTAACTTCCGTGACCGAAAAGGGAACCACTACCTTCGCGTTTAACACCCCGTCTGCATACTGCAACCGCATGGGTAACCTCCACGGCGGGGCCGCCGCGCTGATCTTCGATATCTGTACCACCACTGCACTGGCGCCTATCTCCAAGCCTGGGTATTGGCAGTTTGCGGGTGTGTCGGCAGGGCTCTCGGTAACGTATTTGCGTCCGGTGCCGTGTGGATCTGAGGTCGAGGTGTTTTCGGAAGTCGTCAGCGCGGGGAAGCGCCTGGCGACGTTGAGGGGCGAGATTAGATTAGGCGGGAAAGTATGTATGATTGCAGAACATATGAAGGTGAATTACACTCCTTTGAGTGTGTGAGTGTGTGGAGGTTGTGCTAATGCGGGTTGAAAGGCGAATATTGATCCACCGGCGGCGGCGAAGCTGTAGATGTTATGGAAAAGAGGACTATGGAGGGGCAATAGAAGGAACGAGGAAAGGAAGAAAGCCTTGAGATACCATATTTTGCTCTATTTATCAGCTGGATGGTGGCAGTTTTAGACAGAAAGTATAGATTACTTACAGATTTTGTCCTTTTAGTGCAGGGAAGCATTCCTCCCAGGTTTTCTCACGCCGAGCTCATCATTGAGTTGCTTGCGGTATCTAGATAAAGCCCATTACGAATAGGCTAAATAGTGGGATGTGATGACGCACTGATTCTCAGACTCAATACCGGAGTTCGCGTCTCCCGGCGTCCAACATCCGGGTTCTTTCCTTTCCGTTCCGATCCGTTGCTACATCCACCAGCTTCATAATTGGTTTAATGCTAGATATACGCGTACTTCTCCCATTTTCCAGGTTCTGCTACAGTTCAATTAATCCACCCAGTCTATGTCCAACCTCCTTCTCCAGCCCGAAAAGATCCCGCCAGTCCAAAGGTTTCTCTAAAGATTCTGACATAACTCCTTGCGTGGTGCATCCAGAAAACCCCCCGCCCCCACGCTGGATTTTCCTCGACCGGCATCCCAGGAGCCATGCTGCATTTGAAGGTTTAGGGCTAGGTCTAGGGTATGAGAGAGGGACCCTTGTCTATTCAATGGCGAGACACTGACTCCCTGAGCCGCACCTTATTTCAACCAAGATTTGTCTAGCAATCCTCTTTAGCACCCCACCTTCATTAACACAATATACACTGTTCACCCCCTGCCTCAGGCTACCACAGGTCCCCATCACAACGCACCATCTGTGTACTCAATCGCTTCACACACTCCCGGTACACCTACCTCTTTTGAACAAACATAAGCGACATCTGGACAATCCCCACACCATGCCATCCCCTTCCACTTTGCCCCCTGTTAAGCCCGCACCTGGTTCCGGAATGTTTTCGAGGAGCTGTAGAAATTTCGGAAAAGAAATGGATGTTGGATTTTAGGATATGTCTGTGATAACGATGGATTTGCGAGCTCAAGATGTGCCTCACATCTTGGGGAGTGCGTGAGCTTTCGGGGCGGTCATGCAGCAGTATAGAAGGGAGGTGCGGCAGTGTAGTCTATTGCCGGTCCAGTGGTAGAGGGGAACTGGGTCCAGAAAAGCTTGTTATTGGAAGGTGCCCTCACTCTTGCGGAACCAGTTCTACTACCGTACCTCATCTTATACCACCTGTGCTGTCTTCTACAGGAATAACATCAGTTGAATCCATCTCTTCTGCGAATACAATCTACACTGGCTTCCTCCTTTCCACCCCCCGCACTTTGTAATCTCCAAGAAAGAAAAATCGAAGCGGAAAGAGTGGTTCCGGAGGACGATTCCGCCTTCCTCCACTCCCCTCTGCTGCCCCCGCGAAACCTAGCCCCTCGACATCCTCCAAAACCCCTGTACCAGCACCAGCACCACCTTCCCTGCCGAGGAAATCTCCCAGCCCTAAAGTTCCTCAGCCGAAGCTTCTCAAAGTGCTGATCGATGAAGGTCCCTGGTGCTATGAAAGCGGTGCTAAAATAAAGTACAACATCTTCTAATTACATGGTTTATTTGGTCTCTATGTCCCATCGTGCAAACAAAGGGCATGTAGAAACGAGAATATACACCCTCCCGCCCGGCTTGCTGTCGATACCCAGGCCATAACCTTGCAAGAAAATAACATTCTAACTGTAGCATGTCACTTGTGGCTTCATCCGTCGCTTTCACTTAAGTATGTATGTACAGTAGTTACTGCAGCGATCGGTCTTTTGGCTGCCATTTGGTCGTGTAAACGAAAATAAAAGAAGGTTCACGCACCGCCGACCACCGCAATCTCCAGTACGTAAGTAGCACGAGGCGATTCACTGCCATTCTGGAGCTGCAACATGTTTCAACTTGTGCCGGTCCGACCGGGTAACCAACGCCGGAATCAGCAACAACACATGCGACGTCACCCGAGTTTGCTTCAATTCCCCTGCCGCCAATTGACCGCCGTTTTCTTCCTCGTCCTCCAACTATGCCTCTTCTTCGGCCCTCCACAGTCCTCCAGGCTGTCCGGAGCTCTCCAATACCCGCCCAGGCCTTTCGCCGCAACATCAGCTCCACTGCCAAAGCGCTTAACTCCCCCGCCAACCGCTTCCGCAACGGTGTCTACGGCACCATCCTTCTCAGCGCCCTTGGCTTTGGGTACCGTCCCCACCTACGGGAGCACACAACGCCCAGCTAACACCACACAGCTATATAGAAGCAACCGACACCCGCTCCTCAATCCACACATACACAATACCGCCTCTGCTACGCTACATCTTCAGCGGCGACGATGTCTCTCGCGCAGGCCCAGAGGCAGCCCACGTCTTTGGCCTCCGCGCCCTATCGTTTCTCTACTCCCTCGGCTTCCCGCTACACGAACGCGGCAACCACCCCTACCTCCCCGCCCTGAACTCCACCCTCTTCGGCTTTGATGTCAACACCCCCCTCGGCATCTCCGCTGGCCTCGATAAACACGCCGACGCTATCGATGCGCTGTACGAGCTGAGCCCTGCAATCTCCCTGCTCGAGGTCGGATGCATAACACCGAAACCACAAGATGGGAACCCGAGACCGAGACTGTTCCGACTCCCGACATCGCAGGGGTTCATTAATCGCTACGGCTTCAACTCGGTTGGTGCAGATGTCGTCGCGCGGCGTCTGAGGGAGCGAGTACGAAGGTTTGCGCGTGCGCAGGGACTGACCGAAGAAGAAGTGTTGGGCAACCCCGCCATCCCCGCATCCCTCCGCGAAGGCCGGATACTAGCCATCCAAATCGGCAAGAACAAGACGACGCCAGAAACAGACATGGACGCGGTGAAACGCGACTATGTGGAGTGCGTGCAGAAGCTGGGGAAATACGCGGATGTGATTGTGGTGAACGTGTCGTCGCCGAACACCCCGGGACTGCGGAGTCTGCAGGCTTCAAAGCCACTGACGGATCTTCTCGGCAGCGTGGTGGTAGCCGCAAATGATGTCGCCCGCGCTAGGAAACCAAAGGTCGTCGTTAAAGTCTCCCCCGACTCCGACTCGCCGCAGGCAATCCGCGATATCAGCGCTGCCGTCAAGGCCTCCGGCGTTGCGGGGGTGATTGTTGCAAACACTACTGTCACCCGCCCAGCCTTCCTCACAACGTCCCCACAGACTACCGAGGAGGAGAAGCGGATCGTGGCTGAAGAAGCGGGTGGTTACAGCGGCCCCGCTTTGTTTCCGAGGACTTTGAAACTAGTGGAGGAGTTCCGACGGCAGTTGGGTGCCAATATCGAGGTTGTTGCGAGCGGCGGAGTGCAGAACGGTAGGGATGCGATAGAGTGCGTTAAACATGGTGCGAGCGCAGTGATGGGGTATACCGGTATGGTCTATGGGGGTGTGGGCTGGTTCGGGAGGATGGCAAGTGAGCTTGCGGAGGAGGTGGAAAAAATTCAGACGGAAGTGAGGCGATTAAAAGTTGTGGGAGCAGCTGTAATTAACGGCGAGACATATGGGCGCGAATAATGTGGTTTAGAAGAGATTAATAGACTTGGACTTAGGGACGTCTGATACGGCTTTATGCACATGTACACAGTGGCCTAACATCACGGAGACTGCGCGAGACGGTGAATATTATCCATAAGGCTTCAAGAAGGCCTTCTACTACACCTTCAATGTTCCATTTTTTGCTCCATCATTACATCCTGTGCAAGCAGGCGCATGTAAAACATTTGTCAGTAACACGAACAGAACAGTAATGAAACAATCGCAAAAAGGAATTCTGCCGTATCGCCTACGCCAACTTAACAGAAACAGGGAGTGTAATAGGTAGATAAACTAGGGATTCACAGGCGAGAATACCGTCATTGTCACGGATAACCTCATCACCAATCTCGGCCTCACTTGCGTGGGGCACGGCGAAGGCATACTCGACTATGAACCTATGGAACTCATGAACAAGCCTTACTAAGGTTACAGGGACGTTTACCACGAGAAGGTAACAACCCCACAGGAGGGACATTACGATTATCCCATAAACTACGCTGCATGCATCTTAGTCAAAGCCGCCACACCTCCTGATTGTAGTACCAATCCAAATATCGAATCAGGATTTTCTGCCGCTAGAGACCGAATCACTATCACTAAAAGCTATTCGGGTGGTATATAGAATTCTTTGATAAGAGCATCTATGGTGGGTACGGTATTCAGCTCGCTTCACCATTGTTTGACTAACTGTGGGACTAAGCCTTCGAGACTGTTCAAATTATGTTACTGCATCACCCACGTCTTTACCGTCTACTGCACCAGAGATCCTGATTAGAATGTAGAGAAAGAGAAAGTGGATACTCAGGCATGGTAAGGTTGAATATTTCCACCGCCACCACCGAATACGCTTTGAGAACATATTTTCATTGAGCTGATGGTAATTATCCGATGATTCGTTGGCGTTGTTGTAACGAATTCAGGTGGTTTTGATGTGGTATTTGGGATGGGAGTGCAGTGGGTGGCAAAAGGTGTGGTTGTCATTCGGAGGTCGCTCGGGGTGTTGCTTGGGTACAGTTAATGAATGAAGGTTGTGGGGCTATGGCAGAAGTTACAGTTAACCCGGCTAGGGCATAGGTCTCGGTGGTACGTGCTTTGTATTGCACCAACTCTCATCCACTATATTCCACGCTCCTCAGGTAATGACACCTCCCACTCACACCTCCTGTTTTCCGTAGGTGGGCTCCCGAGAACATGCTCCCAGACCCTTCCAAGACCTCTAGCTTCTTCCCGACCAGGTTCCTCATCGCTTCTCCCGCATCTTCCTTATCTCCTCAACATCCCCCCTCAGCCCGGTCACCTCTCCCCTCAACCCAGCTACCTCTTCCTTCAATCTCTTCTCCGACGCCTTCAAATCACTCACATGTATCCGCAACCTCCTAACCGTAGCCTGGAGCCTCCTAAACTCTTCACCCGACTCCTGTCCCTGCACCCTAACCGTCACCCTCTTAGGCTCCGGCGAGAGTTGTTGATACATCATCCTCTCGGCAGCGCATATGCACTGAGACACCAAATCGTCGCGCAGCTCCGTCTTATCACCGATGGACTGTCTTGCGGCAACGGGAAGTAGTGTAATGGGGTTTGGGTAGCCGAAGCGCTGCCAGCAGCTGCGTGAGAGGTATGCACATAATTCCCGTGTGGCGGCTGCATTTGTGGGGTGGCGTAATCGCCGATCGTACCCCCGCACCAGAGGCCGGATGAATTCCCCCCCGCGCTCGAGGAGGATCCAGATATCGTACAACGCCCCCCGAAGGATCTCATTGCCGTACGTGTTGTATGCTTGGATGTCTCGGGATTCGAAGCCTTGTTCGAGTGTGGGTGTTAAGTGGAGGAGGAGCGCGTCGGCGGTGAGGTTGATGATCCGCGCAAGGTGGATGATGGTGTGGATTACTGGGAGACCACCAGATTTTAGGAATAGGGTTGGGGAGTCCGAGCCTACTTTTGCGGGTTAGATAATTTGGCCGTGTAAGGGAGGGGGACTCGCTATGTGCTTCTGCGGCGTCTTCACCCAGAGCTGTCTTCTGCTGTGCTACCAACAGTGCAATTGCTTGATCGTAGAAAGATATGGTTGTTCCGTTTACAATGGGGTCGTGAGGCAGGATATTTCGTGCGATGGATGGCTTGTGGTGACTGAAGATTGTAGCGAAGAACTTGGAGCAGGAGGCAAAGGACACTGCAGAGTCAAACTCTTCGAGCGACTCGAAGATCCGAGTGACGATTTCGGGCGGGAGTGAAGCCAGTGGCGACAGGGTTACAGTGTTTGAAGATTGAGCACCAAAGCTGGAGGAAGAAGAAGCAGCCTCGGAAGGGGAACTCATGTTGGTATTAGATTGTCGTTGCTCGGTATGGAGAGGTATGTATTAGGCGGAGGTGAAGCTGTGAGGTGGTAACACAGTTTGGTGACGTATTGACATAGTCGAAACCCTAACCATGCAGCATAGATTATCATTCGCCCTAGCAAATGAAGGAGCCAACTACGGAGTAGCCTGTAAATTTTGTATTTGGTGACGAGAAGTCGTGTATGGCTCGCACGTATATCAGGGTACAGTAACAACATCTGAGGGGGTAGACACTAGGGGCCCGATCGTGTGATATACAATGAACATTGCTCTACATCAAAGGCCTCGGCGAACATACTGTAGTGGGAAGTGGCAGGTGTCAGGCAGGATTTTTGTATCTCTCAACATAACTTATTTGTCAGGTCAGAGTTGATACATACGTATCCAGAAAAAAACGTCAGGCCACAATTTGAGGTTACTCAATGGAGATATAGAACACCAAATCGTTGGTGTTAATCGGCACATAAACTATAGTTTTGTGTTGAAAATACATACATGTTAGAACGGTAGGTGTAAGTAAACAAGCCCTGTCAGACTCCCGACAATTCATATCAGGTATGGGCACTGCGTCATCCTCACCGCCGGTAGAGTACAGTAATGTTGTACTTATACACGCATAACCGCTAGTCGCATTCCGAAGATCATTTCCTAACTTGGTTTTGCCAATATAAGAGCCGAACGCTTAGTTTGGTTGGCAGAGCATGGTGCTTCAAACACCAGGTGTGGGTTCGAAACCTACATTAGTGCTATAAACACCTGAAGTCACGAGCTTGAATCCTGTAGTAATCACTCTTTGGTTGCGTTGGTTTATCCCTGTATGCAAGACGGAAATATGCAATGGGTACGGTTGTGATCCCGTAGTCGACAGTATACAAGAATATCGAATTGGACGCTTGGCTTAGTTGGTGGTTCAAATACTAGTTTGAAACCTGTGGAAATAACTCTTTTACTATCCCATAAACAGGTATCAAGTACGCTCTCGCTCTCGCAAATCAGATTCCCTGGCAAATCTAGTCACAATTCATTCCCAAATTCTATGGTGAGATAGCAAAAAAGAGGTTTCGAGTCTGAGACTGCGGGCGTTTATAGCACCATACTCGATGATCAACGCGGGTTTCAAACCTGCACTAGCATCTGGTGCTTTCAGCACCCCTGGTATTTTCAGCTCCAAGTAAAGTAAATGATGAGCTCTTGTATGTTCTACGGTTCGGTTGTCTTAATAGAGAGCACATCATCAGTGCAGGGGTAGATAGAACTTGTCTGTCAGGCCATAAACCACAACTGGTACTGAGAAGGCTATGTATATTTCCATCTTGCAAGTGGGCAAAAGTGGTCAAACAGCGGAACCGGTATGGTAGAGCATAGCAAAAAAGCTTAGTCTACAGCGGTTTCGAGCCTACAATTTTGGGTGTTTATCGGGTTTCGATCGGGTGTTTATAGCACCTAGCGTTTGAAGCACCAACTAAGCTAAGTGTTTAGCTCTTGTATATATTCCGACCCGTTGACGAACTTTGCCGCCGGATCGCGAACTGGCGGGATCAATTCGGGAATCCGCGAACTAGAATCTAGTATGTGAGCTAACAATATTGCAGGGAACCAATGGAGATTTAATCCCGCTAGACAGGTCAGGGGACGGTATACTTCTGGTTCATATGCAACAAGGACGGTGTAAGACCGGTGATACTCAGCATCACAGTAGCTTCAATAATGGGCCTCAATTCTCGATATCCTGTCACTACGCAGACCGACATGTCGGTTTGATGACTGAGCACTCTTGGTTCCCCAGAAACCTTGAGGTTGCATTAGCCATGTACACTTGCGGACTCAGGCAGAAAACCCGAGCATTATGACGGACAAGGGAAGCGCAAGAAAGATTGCGTAAAGTGAACCATATGATCTCGATGCTTATACAAACGGATGGATAATCGTAACAGGTGTACAATAAAGCCCACACAGTAAAGGTTAAAACCATTAGATTACCAAAAAACTTATCTGGCTGAGTATGGTTCTACAAACACCAGCAAGCAGGTTCGAAACCTACAATGCTCATGGAGTGCCGTAAACACTCCAAGTCCCGGGCTCGAAACCTACGGTTATCACTTTTTGCTAATGCTGTGTCTGGTGTATATGGAGTATACAGAGCCTGCCGTCTACCCAACTAGCAGAGAGCTGCTGCGAAACACAGAGATTCGACATCTTTACCTTCTCATCCCCAGCTGCTTCTTTCACCTAATGAGTAAGAAACTTATCTGGCTATGCATAGTGCTAGAAACACCCAGCGAGCAGGTTCAAAACCTGCAGTGCTCATGAGTATCGATACTGTAAACATAAAGCTCTCCCAGCAAGCAGTTTCGAAACTTGGTGCTATAAACATTACTACAGTCCGGGTTCGAAATCCGCAATCTCACACAACGAGTGCTACAAACACCTAAGTCCCAGGCTCGAAATCTACGGTTACCACTTTTGTACCAGACATCCGACAAGACAATCACTTGACTCGTAGTGAGAGAAATACGAGAAGGATATCATGCAACATTAATATCATCTATAAACAGGTAACATCAGTGTCAATCAATAAGCCATAAGCTACACGCAAACCCATACTTTCCACCTACACCTCCGAAAAAATACCATGTATATGAAATAACCTTCAACCTTGGAACAAACCACAAACAAGTATCACTACTCAACTACATCATAGACAATATAGTTATCGTAGCCGTTGATGTGGTGCCTACTGTGAGTGACAGAACCAGGGAGGCCGATCCGCGATTTCAGCTGCCGAAGCAGGCTGGCCGCCTCGGCCTCTAGAGTTTTTCTGAGACCCTATCCACAAATATCTTCGGGGATGGGGATGGGGGTAAGTACAATATGCTGCGATTTCTCAGTGTTACGCCCTATTCATAGATTCACCCCATCCGCGGATAGGGCGCTCCGTCCGCGGATGGGATGGTGCTTGGTGTGTGATCCCTGAATGGGGCGCCCCACAGAATCTATGAACGGGGTGGCAACGGCTAGCAATTTCCTACCCAATGAAAATCCATAAAAACTCCCGCAACACAACCACAATTACTAGGTGATTATCTTTCTGTAGCTAGGATAGAGAGATTAGGAGATACTACTTAATTATGTCGAGAGACAGTATACCGGTATTGCTTCTGGACTTTGCTCACAGCAAATGCTACTTATGCTACTGTTACTCCCATAAACCTTAACTACAGGCAGGAGCTTGGAACTGGGCAGCAGAATGCATTTTTGCTGAGCTATTTTTTTCACACTACTTACCCAGATACATAGTTGAACTTTATTGCGAAATGCGTGGTTATGGTAGTAGTGGGGGTGGTGATGAAAATCATTATTCCACACCCATTCACGGATTCCGCCAATGGGTGGGACGAAAGTGTTGCCGGTGCGATGTTGCTTGCATTCCTTGCTGAAGCAGAAGACCCTCGAGCGAATCATATAACATGTTATCTGGGATGCTGTCGTTAGGTACCTTTTGATCGTTTCATCCGTAGGTATTCGAAACGCGGCTCTCGACGCCGATTCCTTGTTCAAACTATTCATCATACATATCAATAAGTATTTAGTTCCTTCATCTCTAAACAGATGGATAAAATCTTCGAATAGCCTTTCAACGGCTCTATGTGCTGTGCGTAGTTGTCTTTATCTTTAACTAAGCCGGGAGATCAATGTGAAATTTCCGAGGTCCTTGTGGCTCCAGTTTCGGAGGTGTTTTACGGTTTCCGTCATCTCTATCCAATGGCAGCAGAAACAACAGCGTGACTTTCAGCAGACCCATTAAGCTCCAGCACAATAGTCAACATCTCTTGGAAATGCATAAACTGCCGGTCTAATAATAGACTAATACGCCGTCCGATATCGAGAAGTTCATCTGGTATATCTGGGTGCTGCATGTTGATTCTTGTCAGTAGCACTAACGGCATAGTAATCGATCCACTAGGCCACGTCCTTGAGAAAACCATACATTATTTTTATCTCGAGATTGTGTTCCAGCCACATCCAGAACAAGTCACGACCTACCTTCTGAATCAGAACTACAGCGGAACATGTCAGCATTTTTCTATCCTTGTACGTCAGGATATGACTAAGATGGAGACTCGAAAATCCTTAAGCTAATCAATGGTGTTCTTCAGCAAGAGTGCATCCACGGAATATACATGGAGAGTGAATGCAAAGTCATCGATGTATTGTTCGTCCGAGTTGACTCAACATAGTCAGAATTTTGCGGAAATGGCTCCGCGATTTTTACTCGCCATGCAGTGTCTGCAACAGGCCAGACCGGCCGTCAGAACGGCCGTCGACCCGCCCATAGATGGACAGCCAGGTAAGATACAGACCATCATACCCTGCCGATATTTTACTGTATAGTCTGACTCAGTCATTTTCAACATAGCTAGGCCGACCTAGGCTTCATTCTACAGGTCTGCCATATATGCATGCCTTCGCTCAGACTACGATCTCCAAAAGTGTAGCTTCCTATTGGAGGTAAGTTTCCCGATACCATAGGTCACAAGTATATTCTGAACCAACTCCTCCCCACCACTGCTATTATCATACAAGCCCATTCTCCACGTCAATAGGAACTCCTCCTTCGTCTTGTTGTCTATGAAATAGCGGGAAATGTCGAATCAACTCCCCCACCATCGCCTTGTCATCGGTGAGCACAAGATTAAATAACTCTGTCGTTTCCTAACTGAGCACTATTATCCGAGATGACAAATTTCACGTTTCAATTACCGTGACCCTATGGAGTGCATCGAATTTTGCTTCAACAGCAGGCATTCAGGGAACATGTGCTATATGAACTAGTGAAGAATTATAATGTGGAGGGGAAATATACTCCAAAGTACTACTTGCGTTTGGTGGGATGAGCTAGTTGCTGCCCGCCTGGAAGTTCCGGCCGTATTCGTCGGATGTAAAGTCGCCCGGGTGTGGCCCGTGCAGGTCAATGCCTAGCTCCAGACATTTTTCGTAGGCGTGGTCGGTGAATGACTCTAGGCCGCTGTCCAACGTCAGACTTGCATGAATGCTCTTGACAGTTTCCAAGCAGCCGATAAACTGTCTATCGAGCTCATTGATATCATCCGAGCTCAGATCCCATAGAACCCAGCCCCGAGTACAAACCATTCCCGTTCGCGAACTTTCTTATTCCACTCGCAAGTTTTGGCCCCACCAAATTGTAGGCCTAAAATGTACTTACTGGCGGGTTTCGTGTGCAACCTCACCAATTTGGGTACCAGTATTTCTTGACCACCGAAGTTCACGGTCTCTTGGAATCTCCCGGATGTGCAGCAAGATTAAAGTGGGCTACCCATCACCGTGCAGATCACAACGTGATTCCCGTTAAAGACCGTTTCGAAAGCATCCTTTTGCACCTCGCGCGGGTTTACATACCCCGCCGGTTGGAGGGCGTTTTCAATACGCGTCCGACTGCAAGCGATCTCCAACCCCTCACATTCGTCATCGGTATCGTAGTCGGTATCCGTTGAATCTGCAATGCAGTGATCCAAACTCTTGCGCGCTATTCCCTCCGGGAACAGGTTATGGCATGACGTGTCAGACCACTTAAAGGTGGCGAGGTTTTTGGCGTCAAAGTTGGCCAAGGGAGCCTTGGAGGACACCCCACCGTGTCTAACAAAGACACACCAGCCACCAAGGCCCAGCAAGCTTTCGTTGAGCGTGAGGGATTCGTTATTGAGAATCTCTAGGAGCTGGTTAAGCGTCCAAGCCAGATGAACGATAATAGGTCCATATGGTCGAAGCTACCGCAACGGTGATTTGGGTGTATCTGAGCTAGCATTGCACATCTGGACATGACCAAAGGTCTTCTTCCTCGCAAAAGCTCACAAAAATTATCCGGTTCACGAACCCTTCTGCCAGTTCGCAATCAGAACGAATATCGCAACCCGGCCATCACGGATTGCGAACTGGGGGGTTCGCCAATGGGACAGATGTACGAGAAACAGATACCTGGAACCCACTAGCTCAGATCGATCTAGACAGGATGACCTTAATAACACCAGGGGTGTTCAATTACCTGGGACACGATTGATCTCATACCACGTTTTGATATGCACGCTGATGCGATGCCGGGACACGAAGTGCGTGCGGGAGCTTATCGGGGACGTAAATGGCGCATTATCCTCGATCGGAGGTCGCAGTGATTCGGAACACCGGCCACATCCGAGACATCCGCATCCTCGGCTTCGGTGCTAGAAACTTATCGTCGGAGGTAAATAACGCATTATCTTCGGTCGGTTTGGCCGCGGCCATTCGGAACATCGGCCGTATCCGACACCTCAGCTTCGGTGCGAACAGGAAGGCGCCGGTTCCTCCGCGGGTACCGCAGTAATTATCTTGAAATGGGCGAGTCGTCGTCATTTTGGACATATCAACACTGGAATCTTCCAAGGTCGGAGACATCTGACGGAGACGTTGGACTTAAAGGAACGAGGGAAAAGGAGGCAAGTCAATAAGTGAATTGTGTGACGTCACGAGTCACATGGAAACCGTGTAACCAACCGTCGTGAAGAGCCTCATTCTTTGTCTCGTCCCCGTTACACACCAGGTCGAGCAAGGAGAGCTGGGGACGAAGCGGGATCTCATTCCGGGATCCAAAAATGTAATTCCCTTCCAGCATGGTGCCAAGGGAGAAAAGATGTCCGAAGGCATTCAATTAGGTATAGACGCCCTATAGTTACAGTTCAGGCGGTGTTCCCCACAATTCTGCATGTGCGCATGCTGCCACGCAAAAACGTGGGAAAGGCGGTGAGAGCCATGGATAAATTCAAAATTCACGTTCACTATTTAGCCAATTGACAGCGTGATCGACTGTGCAGTAAAGAGTGAGAACTTGCCCGGGGTTCAGTGTCTCATTTAGAGAAAACTCAACGCACCAAAAAGCTCCAAGTCCATTAAATTAACGAAAATTCGTGGGGCCACCATAATACTGCATTTGACCCCCGCTGCATTTGACCCCGCATGTAGATAAACGCGCGGTAGTTTTTGCTGTGTTGCGTACCAGATGTTGAATTGTTGGCCGTCCCATTTCTAATCAATACCCGGTTGCTTGGAACTGGACCCAAATGACAGTCAGGCGGTTAGAAAGTTGTCTTCTTTGGACCAATCATTGCCGTGTAAAAAAGCTAAACCCTTTCTCCGGTGTTTGATTACATACATGTATATACGTAGAGTACATCCCGGTGTGGTGGATTGTCGTGGGGCGGGTGGATCGTTTGCCTTGTTCTACGTTCCACAACGATATCCCGTCAAGTAGTAGCTGCTCAGATGCTTCCTTTCTAGTCGAGTAGGCCTGTGCTTGAATTCTAGCGATTAGTATGATGCTTTGCGACCGAGGTGTACAAGAATCTACTTGACGTGAAGGCGACCACGCCGCTTCCCACAATTCTGCATGTGCACATGCGGCGAGCAAAAACGTGAGAAATAGCGATAAGAAATAGAGCCGTCATTACCCGTTCCCAAAGTTTAAACTCAAAAAGAGAGCCCGCTGCAAATACGATTGAAAAGGGCCAGCCTGCACCTCCCGCAAAGGTTATTACGGTACCTGTTCTAATCATATCACCCCCACTCAACGGCTTTGGTAAGAGCACTTACGTTTGTAGGGCGCCCGTTATTCTTCCGTTTGCCGGACTGTCTCGAATTATGTGGATACTGTAACCCAATACAAAAGTTGCCGCAGTTGATACATGCATCGGACATCTGCGAGCGCTCGATATAACGGGGAAGTACTCGCGGCGGCGGCTGGGGTTGAAGCTTTGTACCCAATTACCAATATGCAGGCCCCACTGATCAAGTATCATTTGGCGTTAAATGTGGCAGAGAGCTACATATGTACCCCTGCTGTAGCGAGGGCAGCAATGGTCCTGCATTCCAAGTACCCTTTTGCTGGCAGCGCCACCAAAAAGATACATGGGCGGTGCAGTCTGCGTTGCTTACCTTCCTTTCTTCCATCCTTTCCTTCCCTTGGCATCGGGTTGGGTCTTGCTCGCGTTCGCTTGCGCTCCTTGTCGAGCGCATGCTGCAAGCACCGGCAATGGGGATAGGCAGGCAGTGCTTTATATCCGGGGCTACTCTGGCTGCCGCAGCAGCATCCGGCAATGTAACAATGTTCGTTTACCTGCCCCACTCGATTGGGGTATTGTTTTGCAAATGCTGCATCTGCGATACGCCCTCTTTATTCACCGCGTAACCATGTTCAGGCAGACACCCAGCAGCATCGCACCGTCTGCAAGTTAGGGCTTTTCGCCGTGGCTTCCGGACCCCACTACCGCTGCCATCCCTGTCAAAAACCGTTGCATCGTCAAGTCGAGCCCTTCGGTCGCACATCCGACCATCGCCGATTGGTGGACATTGCCGGGGCGCTGTTGAAGGAATCGGCAGCCAGCAAGAGCGAACGAGAAGAGACGACGCCGAGGAAAAAGGAAGGAACGCCTGCGACAGGCTGGAGAGGAGAACCTGGTCGCAGGAGAATACGAAGGGGAGCCTTCTCTGCGTGCGAGTCGTCAGACAGGCTTCGCACAAGCAAGCCGGCGGTCCTGGTGCGGGCAGCGGGAGGCGTCAACGAGACAGTCAAGCAAAGAATTTGGGGATATTGAGAGGTGGGGAACGGGTAGGAGGGTGTATCTGAAGTAATAGGGCAACAGGAAGGAAGAAGGAAGTCGAGTGAGGCTGCTCCTGCTGTCGCTGTCGCTGCTTGTCGCAGAATGGAACCCAACCAACCTTATTATTGTCCCGTCGCTCTCGATTACCAACAGGACCCAGAGCAACGACAAGAGCAGCAATCCCATGAATATCCTCCCCAACCTTCTCAAAACTGGTCCGCCCCTCTTGAACACCAAGGTTGCATCTCCGAGATGTCTGCGAACCGTCCACCACCTCCGGCCCCGTCGCCGTCGTTCGGTTCGCAGCATCACGCCGCTCGCCAAAACCAAACACCACAACCACAACCACAACACCGCCGGCAACAACTCCACCAATATCAGCGCTCCCTCGTCCCAACAATAGATCCTCAGCTTCAGCAAGAGCCTAATATTCTCCACCCTGTGTCCCCACATGACTTCCGTCCACTACCGCCGCATTCACAATGCACCAATGCCACCACCACCGCTGCTGCCGTCGGAGCAGGAGGACCCACTCTGCAGACCCACATTTCTGGCCCTACCGCAATAACCACCACCACCTCCTCCGGAGAGTCTCCACAACCACAGTCGCTGCTAGAATTCGCTTACAGCCCCAGCCATTACCAGCAAGCTTTACTACAACACTACCAAGAACAATATCATGGTCCCATCGTTTCGCCTACACATCCGTATACTTACTCCCAACCCGAGTGCAATGATCCGCAGCACCTACAACAGCAGTTACGCCAGCAGCAGCGACAGCAGCAGCAGCAACAGCAGCAACAGCAACAACAACAGCAACAACAGCAACAGGATCAACATCTTTACTACCAGCAGCAGCAATTGCAACAACTACGGCAACATCAACAGCTCGTACACCATGCCTCGCAACGTCCGGTACACGCGTCGTTACTCCCAATGCCCTCGCCGCAACCCGCCCAGTCGACTCAACAACACCTAACGCGCTTATCTCCCGATGCTTTGGCTGCCAATGGATCGGGAATGGTAGAGGTCGGTGGACGAGTGTTGTTGCCCAGCGGCGAAAGTGCAGCCTCCTCGCCGTCTTCGGATGCGGAGGGCAGTGTCTCACCAGCAGCAGCACCGTCACAGCTTCAGTCGGCGTCCAAGAGGAAAGGCAAAGACGTCGGTTACGTCCCCGGAGCTACATCTAACATCACCCCGAAGAAGAACAAGGACGGGAAATTTCCGTGTGGCGAGTGCTCCAAGACGTATCTACACGCCAAGCATCTGAAGCGCCATATGCTTAGACATACAGGAATTCGCCCATATGAGTGCGGACTCTGTGGCGACAATTTCTCGAGATCGGATATCCTGAAGCGGCATTTTGCGAAATGCTCTGCTCGCAGGGGTAATCCTCTTGGTGTCACCCATCTGACGCTGACCCATGCTCAACAAAAGGCCAGGGCGGCTGAGAAGGAGAGGGAGAAAGCCGCTGCCGCTGCAGCTGCAACAGGGGCCGGATCGAACGGGGGTGCGAGAGTGAGAGCAGGTTCCGTGGAGGGGAAGAAGGGATCAGGGGGCAAAGCGTGTGATAATTGTGTCAAGTTGAAGGTCAAATGCGATGTTGGAAATCCATGCTCGAGGTGTAGCACGAAGAACAGCTCGTGTACCTACACCAAAAATCATGTGCAACCACGCGGCCGCCGGAGTTCGACAAGCGAGGAGTCGATATTCCCCCTCCAATCATCAGGGTTTGGCGACGACGGAAGTGCCGTGCTGGATGAGACAACAGGTTACGGAGAAGGTTTCAACTTCCCACCGCCGACGCATCCGAATGCACACATGGCGCGACAAGGGTTCCAGCAGATAATTCCGATGAATCAGCAACAGCAGCAAGAACACCAGCAGTCAATATCGATGGATCAGCAGCAACAAGATCAGCAATCAATGACAACAAATCAGCAGCAGCAGCAGGAAAGGTTGGAACAACATATCCCAACTTCGACTTCAATTGTTTCTGGCGAACTTCCGGTTTTAAAACTAAACGAGCATTTACAGTCACAGCCCCATTTCACACCTAGCGGCACCAACGGAGATCATGTCACTAATAGACCAACTACTCGAGGATTAGATCCAGTTGTAGATTGGCATAGTCTTATAGCCCCTATTTACGTCGACAACACTTACTTTGCACAGCCCAGTTTAGGATCACCCACGCATGATACGATAGGAGACGGAATTGATACCCTGCTTTTCACTTATCCCCCGAATCAATATCGACCTATGGAGCCCGGATCTACCTTTTGGCCTCCAGACACAGATACCTATGTACAACAGTCGGATACTTCTACACATGTCAATCAGATGCGAGAAAAGTGTGACCATGTAATTGCGTTCTGCTTCGCCGAGCATCCCGTGGGTTCGTCCATGTCTGATCGGGATCATGAGGACTATTCCAGAACCAATACTGATGACCTACGGGCATGGTTCACCCCAGAACTTCTTGAACATTTCGTCAGTTTGTTTTTCCATCACTTCGAGAAGCACTTCCCAATGATACATGTTCCAACTTTTGATATCCGAAAGACCCACGTAGGTCTCTTGAGTGTTCTTATTTGCATTGGAGCTGTGTATTCAAACCGTGGAATTACGGTTGGGCAGGTTCGCAGGCTCTGTGACCGTGTCTATGTGGCCATGGCCAATCATGTATCCCCAGCGACAGAACCCGGTGTATCCTCGATGGTTGAGCTTGAAGACATTCAAGCTCTTATGCTCCTTCACATCCTTTTAACCTGGCACGGCACAGACAAGCAAAGAAGGGTCGCTCGAGAAAAATATAATTCCGTTCTCAGCTTAGCGCGCCAGATGAAACTTTTCAGAGTCCTGGATGAAAACGAACTCCACGAGGAATGTAGCAGGCCTGGAAATGAGTATTATCGCCAATTGCCAGATCTAGACTTCCATCCTGAGGGATCTGTCTCTTGGAGTTGGTTATCCTGGGTTACCCAGGAACGGCGGAATAGGTGCGCCCACATCTTATATCTCCTCAGCTCCGCATACCTCATCTACTTTAATTCCCCGCCGAGGGTAGAAGATCAAGAGGTGGATTTGCCACTCCCTTCGGACGACGCCGCGTGGGAAGCTGGGGAGGCATCGATATGCGCAGCTGCCTTGGGAATATTTGGGGACCAACGCTCCCGGGAGGTTAACGCCAGTGGCACACGAACGCCCACGCAAATGCGCTTCCTAGATGCCATGAGGCGGCTTATGTCTCCTGAGTCCATGTTCCCACCGGGCTCCACGAACGCCGCTTCGAAGTTCTTCCTTATCCATGCGCTCCACATCCAGATCTGGTTGTATCACATGCGTTCAGAGCGCGATTGGATGTCGCGATCGCAATGGCTGGGCCCGGATCCCGACCCACCTCTAGATCACAACGAAGTTGAAACCCTTGACCGCGCACTCGAGAAATGGAAAGCCGTGTGGGACACCGATTTCCTCGACCAATACCCGGACCCGAACGAGAGGGTAGGATTCTCGAGAGACGGAACACCATACTATTTCATCGGGAAGTGGTTTCTGCAGTACGCAGATCGCCGACAGATCGGCTTTGGCCCCGAGGATGAGCCAAGGAACATCAAGATCACGCTAGGTCTGTTGCAGAAAGCGAAACAGATGCCGCCTGGGTCGCAGCTGGAGTTGGGCGCGGTCGGATCGATCGATGATAAGTATGGAATCGAGGAATTGACGTTTGATATGAAGTTGCTGTTTAAACCTATTAATTAGGCGGTGGCGCGTATCGTGGTTTTTGTGTTTGCTTTCTTGGGTTTTTAGGGTGTGATCTTCATCGATTGTGTGTGGTTGGTAGGGCGTTGATGCCTTTTCACTTCTCAACTGTTTTTTTAATTGTACTTATAGTCTTCTTTCGCTTCTGGCTTTTCCTTTGTGCTGTACTCTAGGTGGGAGGCAGACTACAGCTGTTACTACCTTGTCTTTTTAATGTTTTCTTGATGTGCTAGCTGGGCGAGGGTGGATAGAGGATATGGTGTTGTGTTTGTTGTATTTGGGTGGTTGATCTTGAAAAGTCGGATTTGTGAAATATCTTGGGCTGCAATGAAATACAAAGCGAGCCGTATGATTGCGAGTATGAGAGATATCGAAGGTGATGCTTTGTGACATAGTAGCTTGTAGGTGAATATGAAGCTGAAAATAGGTGCATTCAATAGAGACGCACCTGAGGGGAAAGTCACGACCATGGCAGCAGTAATTTAGGAGAGACTGAGTGATCGTTGGTGATCCAAGTGTTTAAGCCTTGTTGTACTATACCACTCACTGTGTTCGAACGTCAGTAGTCAGCCAGGGGCTATGTTTGGGTGGTCTCCTTTCTCGGTCACCATTAGTTCGATGTCGCCCAATTCGCAAAATCTGTCAGCACTATGAGTTGGTTTTATATATGTTCCGTATGGTACACAACCTGTGACAACTCGCAACCTGGAGCAGTTCAGACCGCGACCTGGGGACAGGTTGCAATTTGACAGCCCGTCTGCGACCCGGTGAAGTTTATGGCTGGAGACATTATCAACAATTGCCCCAATCAAATGCCACTTCTATTTATGTGATAAAGGCCGTGGGACATTTGATGGGATCCCATGACACTGCTGAGACTTATAATCAGATTAGGCGAGTTGAGCAAAGATGGGATGAACATATACTAAGTACCGTTTCACCCCATCTCATGGCCAATACTATGCTTACATGGTGTGGGGCTCTTTGGGTGGGACAGTGACCAGATAAAGCTTTTTGTATGTAGAATAGGCCAGTGTGGTCGGGGATGGGAGATGGTTCGCAAACCCTCGCCAGTTCGTGAGATGGACTGTAAATGTTGCGAACCGACGACCGCAGTTCACGAACCGAAATGGTCTTCCATGGTACGGAACATATACACCCGGAAAAGATTGAAATTCCTTTCCTGAGACCATTTCCCAACAGGGCCGCCCTTCACTTTTCTGTTCTTATAGCGCTTTTTGATCCACGCCATGCCATGGCCGCAAGCGACCGAATGCAATATAATTACAACAACCGTAAGATTCTATGAATTAGCCACGCAGCGTCAAGCAGATAGTAGCTTGCGAGGTCGACCCCATTAGACTTCAGGTTTAGGTCCCGGTAGCTATTACCAGCGTTGCCTAAAAGTATCGGTTATACTCCATATACGGCACTGTAATTCTATGGGAGATTCTGCGGCTACGGCTAATTTCCAGGCGCCAACGCGAGCGATTCGCGTCAGAATTCATGATTAGATGAAGTGCTTGTGCGTGCGGAATCGGGGACCGTCTCGTAGGAATTAGCACAAAACCAGCCTTTCGCAGGACTGGTTTGCAGTCACAGATACTTCGTAGATATCTTCCCATATCTTATATATAAGCTAACTGAAATCCCTCCTCATCTTCGCCGGTCTCCGAACCTTGTATAAACCCACCTCCACCCTGACCTGGCCTGCCACGCTTACATCTCCACTGTAGTGAGGTCTTGTATGCCCAGCATAACACCAGTCATGTCCTCACCCAGGGTTAGGATCACGCAACTTCAGATCCATCATCGGTGCTCGCTCACCCTCGCTACTGTGTGTTTGATGTAAGTCCAAAAGATGCAATCCAGTGAGTATATCCTGCATTCTGCATGTACTTGCGTCTGGCGGTAAAGGATCGGACGCTCCTATTCTGGCAAACAACCACACATAAATGGCAAAACTGAGGGTGTCCACACACAGTTTTAGGTGAAGTGCGATCTGAATAATGGCAAACATGGTAAAGCTGGAGAGTGCACTGACTTCCACCTCAGATTTCCCCTTGTTGACACCCTTGACTTGCAACAAAATTTAATACCAGAACAGGAGCATCCTATCCTTTACCCCCAGACGCGAGTAATTTTGTAGCCGATCAGCAGAGATTTCGTTTGGTGTGGTGGGATCTAGATGGCGAGGGTAAGTCAAAAATAGGCACGAATATATGTATCATAGTCTTGACCACAGGACATACAAAAACAAGCACACAGTGGGCCCTTTCTTCTTATCTATAGCCAGTAATGATACCATCGAAGAAAGCATTCAAAGACGTCAGGCTAGCCGGGCTTCACCGTGTTGAAACTGGCCGGCGGGTTTTTGAGTAAGGCTCGGCCAGCCTTCGTTTAGAAGCGGCCGGGGCGAGGAAGCCCGGGGGCGCCTGCGGGCTGAGATATTGACTTATCGGCGACACCACCATGAACTTGGATGAGCGAACGCCACATTGGAGCGGGGTCATTACCATAGGGCTACTGGACAATCAAATCAGAGCACAAGAAATCCTAGCCATCTACTTTATTAGGTTCTGAAGACAAGAACGAATGAGTCATCCCGGTGATCACGATGAACCAAAGTTTTAGTCGAATGTTGAAAAAAGTACTGCTTCATTACGCATGTTTGATATTGTCCACAAGGTACTCCAGTAACTATAACCCCACCATATCAGACTGTCCGACCTACTTCAAACCAATCACGACCTCACACGCAGCCGGTAGTTTTGTTCAATTCTGCAAGTGACGCGGTGCAGGAACTCCAGAGATCTGCATGACGTTGACCAAAAGCCTTATCAGCACCTGGATCTACAGAAGCCTCCAGAACCATCTTGACTCCTTTATGACACCAAACCAAGAGCATCAAGATTGCGGAACTTCCCGGTATTCGGCAGTAGAGTAGGACGGCGGTGCTTTTCGTTTGGGTCGACTATCTAAGAAACTCATGCAGGGCCAGACGTACAACATAGACCGTTATGTAAATTATTCGGGAGATAGCTATAGGGAGGTGCTACAGAGGAACACTTGAAATCCTCACTATAGTACCATTTACCGCAGAAGAAATTTTCCAGCCGTTTCATCCCTTCAATCGCCGTTTATATTCCTACGCGTGGTCGTTGCACGTCAAAACAAGGTAGGCCCGCGTGCTGCATATGCACAGAATTAAAACTCACTCTCACAAATTCCCCTTGGGCGAACAAAACAATTATATTACCGCATTGGACAGAGCTGCAGAGGGCGTGATAACGATTTCCGCGGAGCTCAGCAGCCCGCCGCCGCCGGCACCAGTTCGGATCCTGGGAAACTTTTTCGATGTAAAAGCAACCGGCCAGCAACCGGCAACCTCCCACTTTACCCCTGATCCTTCGAGTGAAGGAAGTAGATATTGTATTATCTAAAAACTCGAGTGAGAGGCATGGATTTCCCACGCAAAACGTTATGGATATTGCCGAGTCGCCGTTATGGGGTAATTTGCTTCTTTGAGTGTTGCAACGTTTTGACTGACGAAGAATTACAAACCACACCGTTGCAACCCACCACGCTTGCACTATTACAGATATACGTACATATACCGGTACATGAAGATCCACCTCGCTACCGCATCGGCTCGTTTCCCGAAACTGGGCTGAGCTGCTTGCGGTGTCAAACGGGTGACAGGCTGGGTATAGCGCAGGCGGTGAGGAGGAAGCCCCCAGACTGCCGAAGGAGCCGATGTGTCTGTGGCGCTAATACAGGGGATACGAAAGCTAACGAAGCCAGGCAGATGGTAACAGCCAATCAGAGGGCCTTCAGCGCTGGAATACTTATGCCAGTTCTAGCTCCCCGTCTATCCACAATTGCACGGTCCTCGTATCTGTCTCGGATTGTGCATCCGACAACCGAGCGGTTCGTGGTGAACGTTGGCTGTCTGCATACTCCGTGTTGTACGTATCCAGGCATGACAAATTGAAAGTTAAGGTATCGAACGTTCTGAAACTCCAATGATGGGCTAAAGAGACAGCAGCCACTTGGTTCCGGCGTTTTGGAGTGGTAAACACAAAGTGCACTTTTGACGTATTACCATTCACAGTACTCAAAGTCACAACCACTGAAAGATGCTTAATTGCTGGCGGCTACATTGCTTAGATACTGTATTGACTGCTCTCACATCCATCCATCCAGAGCCGCCTGCCATGAGTAAACCACGATATAACCGCCTACATGGGTTCGGCCGCCGAAGAACGTGGCAAGAACTTCTGCATGGAACTCGCTGAAACAGAGAAAGGGGTCTTTAGGAAGCTCGAGGGTCCAGATCTAGACCAGCTCCCTATGTCATCGTCAAAAGCTTGTCTTATTTTAGCAACTTGCTTGCAAGCGAGAGCGGGTTGGCTGGCAGATTTGAAACGTCCGCCTGGCCCTCCAATGTATGTAGTAGGTCTCTTTTCATAGGCATTCACAGAGAAGTCTTACGCCCTGCATCGTGAGTTTGCCACAACAAGGGTTTCCACTAAGGCGAGGAATAATGATGGCTGCTTTGCAGCAACCACGATAGGCTTTCAGGAGCAAGTATTTTGCACTGACTTTAGAGAGTTTGCAAATTCTTTTTTGTGCACACCTTTTTAATTCACCGGATTTCCCCTCCTCGAGCTGGTGGAGCCAATAGGAATACCGTAACACCACCACAGAAATCCTTCTATCTCGTAGAAGGCAAGATCAGCGCATTTCTCATTTTGTATTTTCACAAGCAAATTGTGTCAGTCAACCATGATGATGCTTTTACATAGCGGGGCTGCGAATCACTAGGACAGCCTAATAATCTCCCAGTTAATCACCCACCAGTCGACATTTTGGCTGAGTTGTCCCATTGGCCAGGCTGTTCCAGCTGCCTAGAGTACGTACGCACAGGCACCACTAAACACCGCTCCCTCTCTTCTTGACATCCAGTGGCTTCGATTTCATGTGCTGATCCCCGGGGCGCCCGAAGGCAAGACATTTCCCCTGCAGCGAGAGGATCCTAGATCCAATTGGTGTTGCCTTTGCTATCTGAAAGCGTCGATGAGTAGATGCTATTGCACCGGGAATTCTGTGCCGTATACATATCCAACAGAAATATTGACAGATACTCTTCGCATCATGCTCCTTAGTCTTATTCGGCTCAGGAGACCCAGTGAAGGAGATAGACAGTTGCGGTTGCTATCATTCATGCCCCCGGTTCCTCTTGCATTCTCATTTGAAGGCATCTCGTGTGGGGGAACTCATCCGTTTGTCGCGGTAGAACAAACCATCCGGATTGATTCAAGGGTATTGTATCCAATAGAACGTATCGATTGAGGCATGATGATGATGCACCTTCCACAAGGATTTGCTTGTTTCTTCTGCAAACACTAGGCATCTCAAGGTATTCATTTCGTTGGAGTGGGTTAGGTCTGTATTGTGCTTGTAGAGAACTTGTGGGGGTTCTTTTTGACACATTAGCTCCATCTGTCTGCACTGGTGGGGCGCTGTGATCCCTTGGAGGAGTACAGAATTAAAGTGAATGTGCTGTACACTCGTAGTCTGTAGCTGGCTATTTTTCGCTGCGTGTAGCCTCGCCATATCTAAAGCCGTCTATAGACTAAAATAATCGAGATCATATGGAAGGCGAAATCGGGGAATGTTTAAACCCTACTCCAATGAGAATTTGGATGTAAGACATTTCCGATTTCGCCTTCTACGCCCGAGTGTAACCCGAACTTTTGCTGCGGATCCACTACGCCGTGGAGGCGTACTCATAGCAGTGATGATCCAGAGTGGTTGGAATCAAACCTCTAGTATTCCCCACTCCACATCATACATAGCATGCGCTAGCTAGTGCGCAATTCTCAAACCCCGCATGGATATGACGGGTAAGGCTACAGGCTGAAGGTGTAGATAAGAGTATGAGGTTAACAGGGTAACCAAAAACTCGAGACATTGCGGGGGTAGTTTTGGGTTCTATCGCGCGGTGTGGACGAAAGTACTAGAGGGATTCCTACCATTTCCTTTGCTTCTTTTCGCTGTGCCTCTTGATTTCTATTACTCTATGGAATTCTCGACCTTGATTATATTGCTCACTCCCCGGGGCCGGGGAATCATGGTATATCGCTCGTTTTCGCCATTCTGTTATGTCTGTGTCATAATCATCCATAAGCCCGTACCCCGTAGCCTTAAGTCATCGTTGCCTAGTCAGAATAACTCACTACTATTTCTTCCACCGGCGCTGACTTCTGAGACTCGCGCGGAGAGACATTCCCGTCCGAGAGGGTACAATCGTTTCCGGGCGCTGAGCACTACGATATAGGATCCAAAACCCGCGAGTGAGTGCGGAGCAGAGATCCCAAATAACAGTGATCCCCAGGCACCACAGCAACATCCATAGGAAGGCTGACGGGTCAAAGTTACCTTTTTTAGGCATCTTGCCTATGTTTCCGAGCTTGCCGCATGGGAAATAATTGCTTTCTATCCTGGATGTCGTTTCATCCTTACATATAAGGACTTAGGGTTTCGGAAGTTGTTATACGAACCGTGCCAACGCTATGAGCTGGGACCACCGACTATGGCGCACCCTCTGCATACCACCAAGAAAAAAAAAGCAAACCCCACTTCTGGCCTCCGCTATCATACCACCGCCCGAAAATTTCTCGATGACTGAGAAATGAGAAGTGGATACGGGAATTGTCCACGGTGTTGTCTTCGGCCGGGCTTCAGCCCCGGGTGGTGGTTTCTAGAATGTAACTCCAACTAGAGTAACTGCTATCATAGGCTAGATATAAGGCTGGTGGCGGCGTCATGGATATCTTGCTTCCGATTGGGTTGTGTCCCGCTTGATGGGGCTCGAGAAACAATTCGTTGCTGCCTATAGCTTCATCCTTCAAATGACCATCAAACATGAGTTGTTACACACCAACTGATATTTCCCAATAATACAGTATAGGTAATTGCGGGTGCGGGTTCTCTTGCGTAAACATATCCCGTAACATCCGCCGCTGCTTTATCTGTCTCTTCTTCAATTGCCAAAAGCAAAAGCAGTGGTGGTGTTCAAAAAACGTGGACGAACACGGACACGACAGTGCGAACGAAGGACGGGCGCCTGCAGAAAGAATATAGTGCGCGAGGCTCACTCCACGTGGCAGTCTCGTGGGCATGCTAGTTAGCTTTTTAGTGTAAGGGAGGGAAATGGACGTTCGACACGAATATGGTAGAACTTACCCTGGAGATAGTGGATGAGGTGATTTGGAGAAAAATTTCGATCGATGGTGATAATTGTTACGATAGCCTATCGGGGGCCTGAGCTTAAGGGACTTCAGCTTTGATGGCCATGTGCGCACGCCACAAGACTACAGACAATTCGGCGACAAATTTTCATCTCCGGAGCGTGCGCATGTATGTGTGTGGTCCCTCCATCCCCCCATTTAAAACTCTGAATGAGTTCTGGGCCTGGGGACACGACGACAAGTTTCGTGAGGATGAGGGGTGTCGATCGGAAGGCAGCATCATCTAGAGTAGCGCCCATAAAATAAACGCCTCATCTCGAATTTCCGATTTTTGGAATGAGCATGAGCATGAGCTGAAAATCGATGTCGTATAATTTGGGCATCCGGTTTCATACAGCTTGCATAGGTGGCAGCAGCATTTCTTATTCGCTTGGAGATTTTTTGTAGCCGCATCGCATGACAATCTACTAGGCAGGCGAATAGCGTCAGCAGTCCGCACGGGTATTCAATATCCTGTGTGTCCGGAATAAATGGACCGCATCCATATCATACGGTACATAGAGCGAGATCACTAGAGTACATACAAAGTACTGTACATGCAGCGCCCGTGCATACGGCTGAGCACACATTTGCATTGAATACAGCCGGCAGAAGCGGAATATCTCCAGCGTCCGCTGCTTTAACGACCAGATCGATTAAGTAGAGTACTCCAGACGTAGGCCTCCTGGAAGATGGGTCGGTAGTTGCCCTCTTTAGGTATTTAGCTAAGGAACTTGGCGATCCGCAAGGCTGGCACAAATGGCCTTACCCCGACCGAGGAATGACCGAGGTTTCGGACATTAGGTTTAAACCACGTTGTCTCCGCTGCAGGATATCTATCTTCCCGAGAATTGACGTATTGCATTGTACCACTATGATGGCAGGTATTAATCTATGCCACGCGGCTGTCGACACACAGCGCAAACTGCAATGCAAGGATGTCCCCACAGAGTCCCACGCCAGTGGAAGTACCAATATGTACTCTACATGGGTTAAACATAGCGATAATGACTGAGGCGATAGAGAACAGTGTTTACGATAGGAGGCGCCGGCTTAAAGCCCGAAACTAGACATCCGCAATCATCTCAAATGTCTCCGCTCATGTTTCGGGCCAGCTGGAGTCGGCCACGGAAAGGCATCGGTGTGGATATGTTTTGATTATCGAAGACGCACTCTGCAGGTTGCCGCGCATGGAATCATACCACCTCCGCGCCGGTCAACATCGATTCCCTGTAGAAAACGTGCAAATTTGACGTCCAAGTGTTTGGACGCATACATAATCTAGTTGGCTAACAGGAAATGCCAAGCACTCTAGAGGGTAGATGGCGTCGTGCTGGAGGACTGGATGGTATGACAGCTATCGCGTGGCCGTAGGGATTGAATTCGACACCCTAGGCTCTATGATTAGCCTTCGCCTCTGCATCCCTAACTCTGCAAAGATCATCGGCCGAATCTCAGGATTACTCATTCAGCGCCGATTCAAGCCCCCCATATAGAACTAAATCCGTCTTCCTTTGCCCAAATGGAGTATTAATGACGTAGGTAGACATGGGGTGACCATCCATCTCGTGAGCCGTTTTCGTATGGACCCCGAATTTCGGGGAAAACGTGTGTAGCTGGATTCCGCAGAAATTCCGGTAAATCTACCGGTTGGGGTGGCGGCCCTTTGATCTCACGTGATTTTATACTAACTGAAATGGCGAGTCTGACCCAAATTGAGATCATGAAAAAAGTGAGGTGAAAGGGCCTGGAGACATCACTTTACCAAAATTTCAAATTACCTGAGCTTTGGGGGGGGGGTATTAGGTTACATCTACCTGAGTCAATACCAAGTATTTTTTAAAGAATTCCACCACATGTGCACTCACAGCAGCCTTAACCCAAAGCTGATCCAGGCTTGATCTGGGTTGTTGCCTGCTTGACCCGGTTGCTCTTGTTCGCTTTACACCACAAATTTGCCTGACTTGCTTAGTGCCCCATATAAACTTTATTTCCTTTCCCCTAAACTCTTCTTTCTGTGCAAACCCAGCTCAAACCTGTGGTGTTGAAATTTTCACTAGGTTGACCTGCTCTCTCACAATTTCGTTCCCTCGCCACACTATTCCCTTTTTGTCACTTCCATTTTCATCTTAGTGCACACATACACAGTTGAGAGCCTGATTCGAGGCCACGGTTGGGGCGCCCCGTTTGGATAACGCGAGTAAACAAATTGGGTTTGGAGACGGGATGAATGCTCCTCGTTTTTGGTGTTTGTATGCCGCCATGGCGCCAACTGGCATCGGCTGGCTTCAGTTACAGTTTTCCTCGCTCTGGCCCAATGGGAACCCTGGATAGCAAAGACGTATAGAAACAGTGGGGTTTCTCCGCGAATGAAAGAGGGAGCAAGGTTGTGGGAGGAAGATTTCGTTGGGGCCCGGCTAGGCGGCCAGACACGACAGGTGGTTGGTAAATTTAGGTACTTAAATATTAATTCGAAAATAGCTGCTAATGTTTGGCGCTAGCAGTTCCATGTGCGGAAAAGAAAAGAAAAGAGAAGTCGCCCCATTCGAAGAGGCGGTCCGAATTTCGCTGAGTGAGTGCCCTGGGCTGTGATAGGCTGGAGCTGTTGACGTGTTCAATGGCACAGCAACGTGCGCGACACCTGTGAACCACGCGGAAAAAACGAGGGCTACCAGCGGTGGAAGCCCAACCGGATTGGCTTTAGTAAGATGTGTCGCTCTGTTGGTGTGCGCGACGATCGGTCGCAACACCCTCCCCTAAAGCTTAATTGATTGATTCGAGGGATGCACGACATCGCAGCGACGGACAGCAGCGCCGAGGGGGCAGTCCCTCAGCGATCAGCGACTCCGGCCGTCCGTCGGAGGTGAGGTTGCAGCACCGCCGATTCGCTGATGTAGGCAATGTACCTCATTGTACCCGAACTGCCCTTCCCTTCGCTATTTTAGCCCGTTGGAGCGGCAATGCGCTATTGTTTGGGCTAGGCAGTGCGCTCGCTCGTTATGTCCACCGACGTCAAAGGGAGGACGGTCCCAACTTAAGGTGGCCGTAGAAGCTAGAGCTCTTCCCATCCCAACCTCCGCCACGACAAGACAAGCCCCCCGAACCGTGAAGACCGTCGCCTCCATCCTGATCGCCTTCTCCACAGTCTTGCGTGTCTCGAATTGCCCTAACCTGGCCTGCTTCCTGTACTCGACAAACCTTGCTGAGGAACTCGGGTTGTCTGTAGAGTAGAGTACCTGCATACGGAGTACCTGGTACTTTTCTCAGCTTTCCCCACCCATTCATTCCTCCTGTCCTCGGGAGTATGTTTTGCTGCAGCGTTTACTTACCCAGCGGTCTGCTGCTCGCACTAGCATCGCACAACGGAAGATCCAGTCGTGGCGTGTCCCCCAGCAACCAGCGCCAATTGCCTGCCATTGCTAGCTGCCAGCCCAGCACCCCTTACGGAGCCCCCGAGTCCTGTCCCATCTGCCTTGTGCTGTCCTGTCCTATCGCGCGCCCGTCCTCATTACACCCTTTGTTTCATCGTTCCATGCCGGATCCCACGTTGCTTGGTCCTCCCGCGAAACAACGTGTGCGCCTGCCGAGATCAAACCGTCTCACAACCACAACAACCTCGTCCGCTACCACCACCACCCCCTTCACCCTAGTCAATCCCGTTCCGTCGTTCTCAGAAGCCAAAACCCAGCCCGTTCCCGCCTTTTCCTCTTCTGCTTCCCCTTCCGTTGCAACTTCCGCTGCCAGGTCCAGTACTACCACCGTCCAAGGAACAAGGCCCCGCAAGTCGCCACGTGGTACAACGGGCTCTGATCGTTTGTCTTCGCTCGCAGCCTTCGTCTCAGAAAAGACCCACTCTCTCGGCCACCGCGCTTCCTTCTCCACCTCCATTGCAACTCTCCCAACCTCATCGCCATCGACGCAGCCAAAACAGAACCGCACCCGCACCCGCACCCGCACCCGCAACAGCTTGCTCACCACCACCGCTACTATCTCCTCGGATTCTCAAACCCCGGTCGCCATCTTTTACCACGCTGTTACTGCAGGCGACGAACCTCAAGTAGGACCAGCCATTGCAGCGTCGCAATCTTCATTGGCTCGACTCAATAGTGCTCCAGTAAGCCGTACTACGCTTGCGCCTTTCCTCCCCGAGAAACCTTCCTCCCGGGATCTCGACATTACGTCTTTCAAAAAACACAAGAAATCAATCTCTACCGAGAGTCTTCTCGACTCATCGGCAGATTCTTCAAACCTTCACGAGACCAAGGACACTGTCTCTACAGATATAAGTGCTCGACAAAAAAGCAAGATGCATCAGACAAGCTCCCGGTTACTCCGGATGACGGACGATGATAGGCCCTTCACACGGGTATGTATCCATTACTGGGATGGAATTTCTTCTACCGTTAGAATAGACGGGCGGAATGGGACAGAGTGTCGTATGGAATGATAGATCGCTTTAGTTGGTTTGCTGACAATTGCATAGGACTTCAAAGACCTGTTTTCGACATTGATGGTCAGTTTGCCACTAACAATGCATCGGTTCCGTTTCAAGGCTTATCAATTCTCATTCGCATCCGAGGAAGCGATCAATAATTTGGGCTCCTTGAAATTTTCGCAGTCTAACAGGATGCCGGACCCCAAAGATTCAAGTAGAATTGTCACAACCACAACGACGACGACGTTCTCGATGGCGAAGGAGATGGCCAGATCTGTATGTCAACGCTTCATGGATGCACGCTTTATTGAGTTGGCCGATGGAAAGACAATACAGCAGTTTCCATTGAAGGGTTGTTTGTGGCAATTGACTCCGAAGGGAATCCACATTCTGGAGCGATTTTGCCAGAGGAATGGAATCCAACAAGATCATGTGTTGAAGCTCCTCAATTCACCATTCAACACCATGCGTTTAGTCATCTTGGAGAGGGATCTGACAACGGACAAATTGTCACACGACAAGACTACCACCGAAGTAATTTTCCGTCGGTTTGCTGGGCCGACACCAAATATTAAGAATAGTGTGGCGGTTTCAGACAGCGACTCAGTATCGGATTATCAGGACGGACAGACAGGAGTCAAGCTGGCAGAAAACAGGAAGATTTATGATAGAGTACTACTCAAGATGTCATTCACCGGCAAGTGTGCGGTGGATTGGTTGTTGGACTGCTGCACGACCGTGGAACGGAGTGAGACTCACGAGATTGTGAATCTGTTTTTACATTATGGGTTGATCCAATCGGTATTGGAGGATAAGGTGTATATTCAGCAAAATCCGAAAGGAAAGGATTTCCAACCCACAAAGAATGCTGTTTACATCATTACCGAAAAGGGACAGAGAATAGCCGGTTGGATCGAACCTGACAGAACGAGCTTGGGAGACCGTAACGGGGAAATCAACGCAAATTGTATTTCTACTTCCCTAGCAACGTCAACTGTTCGGAACCGTGGCTCGGGGTCACCGCGCGGTAAGCCAACCAAGATGCTTTTGTTGGCTTAGGAGTTACCTAGGGCTAACGGTGTGAATAGGTCATCATCAGGATCAAAGAGAAACGAATACGACCCGACTACAGGCGATTTTAAATGATGCTGCACTCAGATTGTTGTACAGAGAGTTCCTACGGGAAACCGTTTGCGAAGAGAATTTGACGTTCTATTTGGACGTTGCTGAATTCAACAAGAATTTCCAGGCAATTGATATGTCGAAATCAGATGCCGTCAGGGAGACTTTGGCTGCAGCTTATGGTACGTGCGTCCTTCCCATTAATCATCGAGCGGAGAGGATCTCAGCATCCGTTTCAGCTTTTCGATTTAATCGAGTGCTGATTTGGCAACACTACAGGTCTCTACAACGCCTTCCTCGCTCCGGGCTCTCCTTGCGAGTTGAACATCGACCACCCACTACGGCAGGATATGGCGTCACGCATGACCCGAGCCGTAGCCAAGGACGAAACTTCAATGTACACTTCGCTGAAGGAGGTTGCTTCTTTGTTTGATCGCGCACAGCAGCAAGTGTTCAAATTGATGGCCGGTGTATTTCTCCCTGATCACTCGCTATATGGTATGAACGAACAATGCTGACTGTCTCATAGGATTCTGTGCCTAAATTCATCCGCACGCACAAGTATATCGAAGTCGCCGGCGACATTCTCGATGACGAGCGGCTTGCGAGCGGCCAATCGGGACTTCACCGGAGTGGAAGTCGAAGATACGGGGACGCTCGATAGTGTAATACACCCCCGTTGGGTGATGTGACATATGGACCTTTGGATGAACTGGACTTGATTGAGAATAATAGAAGAGTGAGGTGTTTTTGACTTTTTTTCTTGTGTTTGGGTTTTTTCTGTTGAGATTGGGAAAAGAAATGTTTGTTTGGTTTAAACGGGGGGCATTTTCTTCAGAAAGGTGATTGGTGATGGTGTTTACATGTCATGTACCGAGATGACCATTAATGGGTGTTTGATTGCTGACAGTGGGTTGCATGTGTTTTCTGGTACGGGTTGTTCTTTGTTTGGTTGGTTTTTTCTTCACTGTCTGTTCAACAATGCTCGTTGCTATTGTTGTCTGGTTTGGTTGGTTGGTTGGACGCATACCCGTTACCGATGGAACTGGTGTGTTTTGTTACAAGTTTCTTTTCTTTTCACGATTTCTTCCACTCCGAGTTTCTTTATTTTTACTGGAAACTTTGTTGGAGTTCATTGTTTGGGTAACTGGTTTTCTTTCTCTCCCTCTTTCCTCCTTCCCCTTCATTTTTTACAGGTGTGCTACCCATCTTCTACCTGTTAAATATATTCGTGAGTGGGCTTTTAGTGAGAATAGTGCAAGGCTTAGGGTGAATGGAATTCCAATTGAGATGATTAATCGGAGTGATTCTTTTGAGTCATGACACTGGCGATAGTACATGATGTTTGCGGCTTTGTCCTAAAACTATTAAGGTCTGGCAACATTGGTTCGGTGGGGTAGCAAGCTGGAAGGACCGGTTTTTCCGTGTTGGCTGCTGCTTCGGGGCATCGAGATGGGTTTTGGGGAAAGACAATACAGTCAGGGACTCTTACCAGTTTGCTCTCCGTTACCGAGAAAGAGCAACATTGGGCAGAAGTGTACATAGAAAGGGAGGGGGTAAAAGCACATCACCATAACTTCCTATGTTTGAAGGTGGCCTGATATTTCGGTTCGGGCGGGCTAAGGCATTTGTGATTACTGATACGGGAACGTAGAGCTAAATTGGATTGGAATGGATACACGTCGGGCCTCCCGGCCTGTCCCCACTTTTTTCAGGCGTGCAGAAACAGCCCTCCGCCCCGCACGAACTTCTGCGCTTCCTTTGGCTGTTCCCTGGCCTAGTTACGTGATCGTCAGCTTGCCTTGCCTTGTCTTTTTGGGTTTGGATTTGGGTGATTGGGGTTTTTAGCTGTGTTTAGTCGTTTCTCGTGCTTAGACTCCCGCTCGCGTGAGATTAGCCTGGGCACGAAAAAGAGTGTAGTCTTTACCTAGTATAAATAACGGCAGCGAGTGATGTTGGGTGGAGGTGTGTATATAAGATTACCGCAAGCGCGGCGGGACCTGTAGCTGATGTAGCCGACGTTGTAGCCGCGTTCCCAGCCCCTTGGCACTGGCATTGAGTTACCCGACAGCACCAAGCCAAGCTTACTCGAGTAGCGAAGCCTTGTTTGCTCTTCGGTCCACTACCACTAACATCACAATCACGACAATGGCATCCCCCGACATTCCCGACGCGCTCCTCCTCCTCCGTGCTTCGGTCGCAAATGGCCTCTCACCCTCCCTCAGCCCCACCGACAGCCTCGACACCGCGACGGAGCTCACCTTCCCCCTCCTACCACCGCTCACACACGCGCCCACCTCTATCCCCCTCACCACCCTCACGCGCTTCATTAAAGATAACGCGGCAGTGGACCTGCGCAGTATCTTCTTCGCGTGGCAACAGCGCGAGACTACAATCACAGAATACATTGCGTCCGCACAGTCGCTGGGAGTTACTCATCTTGGCTTCATTGAGCGCCTTGAGCTCGTGACGTTTGTCGACGGTGGGCCAGAGGAGAGCGACCATATCCGCCCGCTGCCGCGCGGCCCACCCGTCGCTGTCGTCCAGCAGCAGCATCAGCAACCTGCGAAGCAGCAGCAGCAGACACAGTCGCAGCAACTTGCTGCCAAGGTCCGCGCGACCGACCCAAGACTCCTTGAAATCTACGCCGGCGAACGGGTCGTTACTAATCGCAACGTTATGCTCCGCGGGATCAAGCCCACTGTACCACACCCCCTCCCTCAACATGCGCGCCGCTAACAAGCGCAGGATTTCTCGCACGTCCGCAAGCAGGCGGAAGACTTCATCACCCGTCTCCGCTCTGCCTCCAAACCCACACCCACTGCGCTCCCCACCCGTCCCCCACCCCCACCCACCTCCCGCCCCCGCAAACCTCGCCGTCAAGACCCCATAATCCTCCTCTCCCCCAGTGCCTCCTCGCTCCTAACAATGTCAAACATCAAATCCTTCCTCGAAGAAGGCGTCTTCATACCCCCCACCGTATCCATCGAAACACCTCCAAACTTCCTCCGCGTCTCCCGCCTCCTGCAGAGTATCCACCCTACCACTCCCATCCGCTTCGACGTCGTCGACTCGCCGGATAAGTTCAAGCCCGATTATTGGGACAAGGTTGTTGCTGTTTTTACGACGGGCCAGGAATGGCAGTTCCGGAGCTATCGGTGGAGTAATCCCGTTGAGCTGTTCCGGGAGGTTAGAGGGTTCTATGTCGGGTGGGAGGGGGAGAGGGTGCCAGAGGTTGTTAAGAGGTGGGGAACGGGTGTGCAGGTTTTTAGCGTGGATCGAGGACGGAGGTTTAGGGATAGGGAGGTGTGTGAGAAGTTTTGGGAGGGCGTGGAGAGGTGGATGAGGGTTAAGGGATGGGGAAGGTAGGTTTGCTGGGTGTATGAGAAAGCAGAAGGGTGGGGGGAACGACTACGGGTGAATGGATGGTTGGATAGGATGATATGGTGTTATTTCGTTTGAGTTGTTTGTTTCGTTGTATAATAGTTTTTTTCTTTGTGGTATCATTAGAAATTGGGATACCAACGTTAGTCACGGTGGAAATTTACGTTCGATACGCAACAGTGACAAAGGTAGATACAAAGCCACCTGCCATTTTATAAGATCAGAATATTTGATCGGTAGTGCAAATACTATTGTCCATCACTCGCTCTCAATTACATACAACGATAAAAAAGAAAATCTATCCTCTTCAACCAAACCAACAAAAGAAAAGCCCTCCGTATTGGCAACGGGAGAAAAATAATTTCACAAAAAAAAACAAAAAAAATACTAGTACATAAAAAAACTCCACAACGAAAACATGCACACAGTTAAAATACAACAGTCTTATCACAACTCAGCCCTCAACTTCCTCCTCCCCTTCACCAACGCTTCAACCACCTCCTTCTCCTTCGGCCGTCCAGTCTCGTCAACCCCAACAACAACGACCTCATTATTCCCCTTCCGATACGCTCTCAGCTCCATGCCCCGATCTAGCGTTTCCTGGTTATCAACAAGTACGCACCAATTCACGACTAATCCCTCGTGGTAATTGTCGAAGCGGAGATTTGAAGAAACCATTTCGCACAGCTTGTCCCATTGCAGCTTCCCGGCCTCCGTCGCGATGTCGGCACCCGGAACGCAAAGCTTGATCTCGGGCGCTTCCCGCCGGTGGATCGTGAAGAGTATTTCTGTCGCTTTTGGAGGGGGTGGAGGAGGCGGAGGGTTTGAGGGACGGAGTGGGAGGGGTGCGAGAGGTGCTAGGGATGTGCTCGCCGGCGGGAAACCGAAGGAAGAGGCTGTGAGTGGAAGGGTTGGTGAGCCTGTGCGTTCTACTGGTGGGAGTTAGTGGGTGTGGGATGGAGGGAGGAAGAGAGGGAAGCTTACGAATCGGTAGCTTCCATTCCTTGGTGCCAACGGTGGTACTTAGGGCTGGAGGCTTGGACTGTGGTTTCTCAGCGGAGTTGGGATCCCAGTATAAGAAGTTCTCGGGCCGGACTAGAGGTGGCATCTTAGAGGATCCGGACGGGGGATTGTTTGGGATATCCGTGGAAGAAGTAGCGTTGCCAGGACGAGGTTTCGGAACGTATGCTGGGGGGCGTGGGACCTCCTTGGCGATCAATGACGGGAATCCTAGTGGGCGAATGATAGGTATTGTGGAAATATGCCGGCTCGGTGCGTCCTCGTCGGTGCTGGTTTCATCTCCGTCCTTCTCGTTTGATGCGGGAGGCGATGCCGCTGGCTTGGCATATGCGGGCCGCGGGATCACGGGCCCAGGTCGTTGAGGCGGCTTCGGTTTGCTGCTTAGAGAGTCGAGGCGACCGCTATTTCTGCGCTGTTCCTCTTGCTTCTTCCGGGCACTGGCAAGCGCATCCATGGTCGACGCGGGCTGACTGGGGTCTTTCAGAGGTTGGATTGGCTTAGGAGATTGAGTTGGAGCTTTGGGGGTTGGAGCTTTGGGAGCTTGGGCTGAGTTGACAGCCTCGGTAGGATCTTTGGGAGGTTGGAGTGAGCCGAGAGTCGGGAGCAGTTTGGGAACCGTTGTCGGGCTGGGGACCATGGGTGGCCTGGTAATGACAGGAGCAGCAGCGCTTTTGGGGACAGTCGTGGTAGTAGTGTCGTTTGTCGGTTCGGGCCTACGATACGGCTGAGGGCGTGGAATATTTACGGCGGTAAACGAGGCTGTAGGAGGAGGTGGTGGTAGTGATGGACGGGCAGGCTGCATCTCGACTGGTTTTGGCAGTTGAGAGGTTGGTTGCGTCGGCGGTGGTGATGGTGCCTTATCTGGCTTGACAATAGTTCTCAATGCTTGGGGTGAAAGCTTAAGAACTGCTATCAGAGACTTTCTTAGGGGAGGTTTAACTTTATCTCTCGGCTTGGCGGTAGCTCTCTTCTTTCTCGGGAGCGATTTCCGCTTCTTTGCCGGCTGATTTGGTTCCTCGGTGGCAGTAGTGGACTCTGGGGTGTCAGAGATTGGAGGCGGGGCCAAAGCTGGACTGCCACCCATAGCGGCCCAAAGTAAAAGATCCGCACTCTCATTAATCTTATCCATATCCACCACGGAAGAAATTTCGCTTCGGGTATCATCAACCTCCTGTTGGTCACCTTTGATATCCGCTGCAACCACCGGCAGGGACACCTCACCAGTTGCGGGGGTAGCAGTACCCCAGGCGGCTGGGGTTGTGGAAGTCTCAAGCGTAGGGGAAGCGGCATCTGTTCCGACAATTCCAGTTACAGTATTTTCAGCAACCGGGGTAGGATCTTTCTCTGCTGTCACTTCTTCCTTGCCAGATGTAGTCGAGGGCGCGGGTAGCTCTGGCTTGTCGGATACGGTGGGGGGCTGGTAGGGGGCACCAGTGGGCAGTGTGGGTGCCGCAGTCGTCCCAAGAGATTTTGAAGGGGACGTTGTCGACATATCCGTACTCTCAGTGGACTTCGGGGCTTTCTTGGGTGTATCCAGATCCATATCATCTGGTAGTGAAACCCCAGATGCTCCAGGTGACCCATTTCGTGCTAATGCGACCTTGTCTGGCGCAGAGGTTGGAGCGGTAGAAGTTGCGCCGCTATCGCTCGGCTCCGTTGAACTCGAACCCGCCGGATTTTTGGATTGAGTCGAAACAGCTCTCCAACCAGTCATCCAACCTGGTGGCATTGGTATAATTGCTGGAGGGGTAGTAGTAGCTAATTGCGATGGATTGGCAGAGACGACCCGCCAAGAGCCAATTCCTGCACTTTTCTCGGCTCGGACCGTGGAACTATGAGGGACTGCTCTCCAGGCATGTTGGCCAGTGTTCAAGACTGCAGAGGGGTCCGTTTGCGGTGGAGGTGGTTTCGGAGCTGTGAATATTAGCATGTGGTGTGATAAGAGGAATGGAGACATACTCTGCTGCAGCACATTAAATTCCGTTGATGGGGCAATGCTGTACCCTGATGCTAATGGCACCTTTCTTGGTCTGCCACGATTCCTTATGGCCGTTTTGGAGCCATTCGAAGATTGAGGGGAGTTAGAAGCGGATATCTCTGGGGTGTCCCCCGGCTCTATTGGCGTGACCGGTTCATCTCCCGGAGGGGGAGGGTGTTCAGCCAACGCTGAAGAATCACTGGTTTCAGGAGTCGGTTCGGATATCCGTTCTTTTTCTACGAGGGGCTTTTGGATTGCTTCTGACTGCGGTTCTAGGTCTGGTTCTGAGAGTGCAGCTTTCGTGATTGGTTCGTTTTCTGATGCTCCATCGGAGGAAGCTTCTGGGGTGACGCCTGGCTCATGGCGACCGCCAGGAGATTCCGTAGGAACATTATTTCCAGACCTACCGCTCCTCCAGCGATTAGCGGACGGCAAAAACGATGCTGCCCAACTCTGAAAGCGACTACCGCTACGCCATGGAGAAATTGAACCAGAGTTGCTTTGCACATTTGAGGCTGGTGTCTTGCGAGAAGATGGGATTGTTGTCGGTTTGGACTCAATAGCTCTTCTCTTCACTGAAGTACCATCAGAAAATTTATCGGAAACTGCAATGGATCTTTTGAGGATACCCAAGGAAGAACTCTGTTCGGATGACCAATTGTTGTCTCCACCCGACAAACTGGTAGGAGCGTTGAGATTCCATCTCCGACCTCCATTTTTTTTCAATGAATGGATGGAATTAGAACTCTGTCTAGTCGATCGACGGTTGTTGTCATTGTTAGGAGTGGCTGCAGGTGGTGGTAGTTGCGTGTTTGAGAGGGTTGTATTAGGATTGGCGCCGCTCGGTTCTTCGGCTACATCCATGAGAGTATCCCGGCTGTTATTAACCCTTGACGAATCATCATGCCCCTCTAAACTATCGTTTAGACGGTATCCATCAAGCTCCCTGCCGTTGCCCACCACATATTTCTCAGCCTTTCCCGGCTTTGCTGAAACATCATCCTTTCCCTTCCAAAACTCTGCATGTTGATCTTCTAGCTTCCTGATGATACTGTACGCGTCGTCAGGGAGATCCTTTCCTCTCACCAATTCACAAAGCACAATCTCATGCAACGTTCGTCCATACTTACACAGCTTTTCCATGCACCGGTCCAGGTCTTCCTGCCGTCTGATACGAAACCACCAGTTGACGAGGAGCCGCTCCGTTGCTAAATTCATGCCCCACTGTGTCTCTATCAGGGACTTAAGCAAAGGCCAAGAGACCTGGCCAGTTTGTGGATCGCTGATATCACCGCCAGTGATCTCCAAAGTCTTTGGATTTGACGGGAATTTCAAGATGGTAAACTTTAGGGATGAAAGGATTGATGGATCATAAGTAACCAAAGGTTGATCGTCATCGGTCTGTTGCGGTTTCTTTGCCGGGCCCCCAGACGCTACCGGCTGAGCAACAATAGGATTGATAGATGTATCTTCACCACCAGCACACATGGACTGGGGTGATACTTTATTTTGAGCCTTAGTTAGATCCTCAGATATTTCTTCTGCCGCTGGCGAAGTTCTGAGGCTATCGCAAATGGTTAAAGGGCTGCCATTTTCCGTGCTCGCCTGCGATTCTCTGATTTGTAACACCGTCTGTTCCTTGAGGGGTGACGGAGTACCTACTGGCTGGGAATCAGGGCTCCCAGCAGCCTCGTCCTCGTTCACTTGTGGCATCGTAGTATCATCTGGGATCTCGGGTATTTCCATAACCGGTTCGCTGTTGAAAGGGTCACCATTTGGTGGGGATGTAGGAACATCCAAATTCGACCCATCAACGGGTAGCACTGCATTGGAAGCAGGCCCACTTAGTGCCTTATTATCCTTGCCCGCTCCCATCCCCGAGTTCTCCGTTGGCACTTGAACCTCAGCCAAACCTTCCTCAGTAATACTCTTCCCTTTCGCGTCCTTCTCATTGGCTGTCACGCTTTTCATACCCAATTCCTCTTCTAATTCTGACAAAGAGCTCAAAGATGAGCTATCTGATTCATCCACTCCCTTCGGAAACGACTGAGCAATAAATGTGGGCTGTTTTTTTGCCTTGATCCCTCCCTTCACTTTCCTTCTTGGCGGCTTTGTGGGTTTCTTTGTGAATTTCGAGAGTTTCTCAATAGTAGCTGGTGTCGCCGTAGATTTCCCACCAGTGATTAGTGGGAGCAGCGACGGCGACGGACATTTTGCGGTTCCAGGTGGCGGGTAGTACGGCGGCTGCTGACCTGCATTTGGACCTCGCATGAGAAACCCTCCTGCAACCTTAATGCAATCAAAAATTTCCTCGCCGCCCTCGCCATCGGTGTCGTCCTCGAGAGCCTTCTGGATCTGCTGTTCCTCGAGCTGCAGCTTCCGTCGCTTCCACTTGCCACCGGGGTCCTTGCCGAGTGTAAGTCGACGCTTTGGTTTCCGCTTTCTTTTGGATTGCGACACAGACGCGCTTAAACTGGCGGCATCGGGAGTCGAAGCGCCGGGTGCTTTTAAAATCTTGTTTGCCGACGAAGCTTCATCGTCTTCTCTGTCGGGATTGGTATCTGCATCAGATGTGTCGTGTTCATCAATAGAAGGGATAGCGGAGGTGCCGGAGCGGTGGCGATTGGGAGGAGGTGGGGAGATTGGCTCCAGTCGACGAAACATTCCGTAGCTTACGCTCGCGGCTTGGATATGTGGAGAGGGGCCTATCGAAGATGGCGCAAGCTCATGAGAGAACAGGACCGAGCAGGTTGATGCGGATTCGAGGTGTTGTTGTGATTCGGGCCGTTTGCGGTCGGATGTCGTGGGATTGTACGATGATGAGACGGTAGCGCGACAATGGAATGCTTTACATTTAGCTAATTGTCAGGGCAAGGGCAACCGACTCGAAACGAGACAGCTCTCACTACATTCAAAATATACAGACTGCAGTGGGACTGGGTCGTTCTAGTACTTTCTATGCAAATAATTGATATTCCTTGTTTTGAAGGCGAAGAAAAATATCGCTATTCATCTTGTCATTGATTGTTGGGTTGAGTCCTTAATGGCGACACATCGCATGTCTTTATTGACCACACCACACCGCCCACCCACGAATTCACACACCCACACCCCGTCTTTTTATTCTGTCTCTACCGCTTTCCCTTCGCTTTCCCTCCACTTCCCATCGCCCTGTTTAATATTTGCTTTAACAAGTTATCCAACACCCCCAATCCGCTGGTCGGAGAAGCCCCAACCATTTACCCGTCGTCTGTAGCAAATGTCCCTCGTCACACTCTCGTCAAGTTCGTCAGACCGCTCATCACCTTACTGGTCCACTCCCGACTCTCCTCTGTCGGCTAGCTACAACAACTTCTATGCCCTCCGCGACCTCCGGGGGTTCACCCTACACGATGGGATCAATGAGGCTTTCAGAGCTGGTGGAACCGATTCTCCGACAACTGATGACAGTAGCGTTCAGCGTCGGTACCACGTCTTCGGCACGCCTACTTCTCAAGCCGGCACGGTCGATGATACCGCCAGCACCAACTTAGAGGTCGAAATCGTGTATGGCGATGTAGGGATGGGTATGGTACGGGATGTGAGAGGAAGTGGTATTGGTTCACGTGGGTCCGAGGCGCTTTCGGGGTCTATACGGTCTATACGGACCATGTTTAGGAGTGAAGATAGGGTGGATCTTCCGCTTGCTCGAGGTGGACAGGGTAAGACGGCTTGGGTACTACTAGATCAACCCGGAACCGCTGTGCCAGAGATTCGTTTCGGGAATATCGGCAGACGACTTTCTGTAATTACTACTTCCGATGGCACAACTTCTCAAAAGTCAGGTCGCGCCGATTCTTCGGAGAATCAGGAGTTGATATCACCGTTGGTGTTGCGCTTGTCTACTTCTCCTCTCCTGGAAGCACGGAGGTCTATTGAGAGCAAATTCAGCGAGGACCTTCCTAAGACGCGAAAAGGAAGTAGCCCAATCATGTGGATCAAGAACAGAGTCAAATCTAGAACTAACAACCGTGACATTGGGAATAACGTGGGTGAGCGGAATAAAAAGGGCAAGAATATTCCGCGGAGACTCCAAAAACGGTTGAGCAGTATTATGGTGTTGCAGGAGACTACCGAGCCTGCATCACACTCAAATGTCAATCTACAGGTACAATCATCATCGCGACTGGGCGGTACCGGAGCGTATGCAAATGTATCTACTCCAGGTGCAAATTCCGATCGGTTTCTCGACCAATTGGACGATGCTCTGAGGGCTGCGAGACCCATTTCACGGATGAGAGAACTTAGTACAACCATCCTGGGGGCTGGCCGCAAACTCCAGACGGGTCCTTCTCCGATCAAGAAAGTTGCGCAAGCGGCATCTTTTAATGCAATAGGTCATGTACAGCTTCCTCCGCGATCGAAATCAGTTCCTCCACAACAAAACAAGCGAAATAACACCTGGGACCTCGAATTCCTCCCCAGCGAAGCCCAAGGAGTCAAGACACCTTCAGAATACCCCATCTACGACAAAAAGCATGTTGGGGGGAAGGTTATGCCACTTTCTCAGGAGCGGAGATATTTTGGTTTGGCAGATATGATTCAATCGCAACCGCCTCTAGCACCGGCAGGAGAAATTCCAGCCCGTTTAGATCCTAAGGATACCTCAGAGCTGACGACCTGCTCGGTTTCAATACTTCATTCGTATTCAGAGTTGGATTGCCATGCCATTGCACCTTTCATTACTCAGGACATACAACGTCCCCAATCGCCGGCTTTTACTACAGCAAAAGATGTTGTTTCAGCTACCGGAAAGAAAATGCGAAGAGCCTCAGTACAAGCCAGGAATATTATAATGCACAGGAAACTCTCGGACGTCAACGAAACGCCCGAAGCATCCAGGTCTCGAAGAGAATCCGACTTGGGGAAAGGGGACAACCCCACCCCAGACGAAGTACCGAGGCGTGTCCACTCAGGCCGCAGTGCAGTCAAATGGATCAAACGCGCCTCGCCCGACAGCGGCGGCCCCTCAGGCATAATCCTCCGTAGGGGCCAATATGAGCCTGAGCTGGAGATTGTGAAGCCAGCAGAAGTAATCATCGAGGAGGCACGCAGAGAGAAACGGGATAGCCGAATCCTTGGCCTGGACCCAGATGCTTACAGCTCTTCTACAGATGATTCGTTCACTTACACTTCTGCGTTGCAGGACATCGCAGGGCTTAGTAAACGCCTCAAAAGCCCGGCCGCCGCCTTCCGGACGCAAGAACTTGAAATCGGGGAGTTGGTGACACCTCCGCCGCCTGGGTATCCAAGGAACAGTATTGCGCCAGGGTGCTTATTGCATGGAGATAAGATACCCTGATTCTCATGGCACGCCCAAGTAAAGAAGGCAACGGAGGGTGAGTTCTGGAGGGTGGGTATTACCTGAGTTCTTTGCTGTTGTGTCTTGATACTGTGTTTAGTTTCGTAAGTGGGGTTCTAACGGGTTACTTACGAATTACTTTTTATTGATGGCATGGCGTTGAGGACTGAGGTGGACAGATTGGGTTTGTGGGTTGGCTGGTTATTTGAATTATTATTAGGCGTCACGACAGCGGAAATAATTGATATTTGTGGGAATAGATGGTTTGAATTTCTTGTGATATCCTCGTTGAAAACGATTGCCAGCCTTCTTCCGCCTCCCCCCGACAGGGAATACTGCGAAGACGCGACGGTAACCGGCGTGCATATTGAAGCATGGTCAATCATTCACTATGTTAACCTGTCTGCATATCTGGAGCAAAGTATACACGGACGAGCGAATAAACTCCCGAATCGGAGGCCGCCCAAACCTAGAGTTCAATGCAATGTTTTTCATATGGCTAGGCTTGGGCTGTTGTATATATAAGACTTGAGACGTGTTACAGACTTGATACAAGCTCAATTTAACCGGGACTGATGGTAAGGTATATAAGTTTCATATATCTAGAGTCTTTCTCTTTTTCTCTTTATTCCGTTTACAAACTCCTCTGGCACTATGATGGCCTCTAGATCAAGAACCAGATTATTCATTAGTTGGGCGAGCCACTCATACTGACCTTCATTTAATGTCCAAAAAACGCGAATCACTTTCATTCGGCCTGTGCCGTTGTAATTTTGTATCATCAAGATGACTTAATTGCTGTATGATTCCAAAACCCTTACCCCAGAAACAATCACTTCAAAATTCCTGAGTCATTTCCGACCATACGGACCATGTACTAATGCATTTAACATCTCCTCCCTTTCCGTAATCGGATGTAGGTTTTTGGTAAACCTCTACCAACAATACCAACTCTTTGTCTCGTCCCCAAACCCTAGTGTTTGCCCACCCCCATTTTCGGGCGAGTTTTGTTCCAGACTCTTGTGACGAGCGAGTTTGTGAGCTTAGTCACGAGAGGCTGGGTACGAGACAAACCAATTCTTTCGACTGCGACTGTTCAACGGCAGAGCAAGTAAACCAGAAAGGATGAAACTGATATATATCTAATCCTCTCTCCTTCTACCCTTCATCCCCATTTCCGTCCAAGACATTTACCACGATGATACCCATGCCAAAAGATCCATTCACAACAATTTTATTATCTTCCTTCTCATGTTTGCTACTACTATAGTGTACACAATACAATTTCTCGAATGGACTAGTTGTATTGCAATAGCTGATTCAGTGTCTGCTTACTTATTACCCACTGGGCGCATTGATGTACCTGTACCTCTCACCAGTGATGTTTATGATGACGAATTAGTTTGTGTGTCTGCTCATTCGATCCTACAACCCCACTTATTTGCTATGAATATAGCTACTGAGGAAACCATTCCTAGCTAGTACCCACAATTGTATTTCAAGATATCGATTACGATTTATATAAATTTTCAATTGCCAAAGAATTAACGGTTTTTATACAAACTACTCCTCGGGGGGACTGTATTATACAAACTACCCTCATCTCAGAAACCTTATATAGAATTCCCCTGTCACCTACAAACCGTGGATAAAAAGGCTCCAAAATCGCAACTGATAATTTCTCTTCGGTAAAGTATTTTAGAGTTTGTTATGTGCAAATTACTGTGCAAATGCCAGTGATACATTGTAGTAACTTTGGAATGACTTATGTCATTGCAGACACGGTCGAGAGTCATCTAATTTAATCCACTGCCCCATTGTTTTATAATTCATGATATCGATCAACTTCACAACGCCATAAAAATAATAGCCTACCGGTACCACCAAATGCACAAGTCATCAGTCTGCATAATATTACTTGTTGTTTGTTGTGTTTTGCATTTCTTCACATTTTTGTAGGAAGCTTCGAAGGGAGGGGTATTCTGTATAATATTTTGAAATGAGGGTAGTTTGTATAAAAACCGAAGAATTAAAGGTGCATAATGGTGGTAAATGTATAGAGAGTCCGGAGACGTGCCAGAAATTAGCCGCGCAACCCTAAACAACAGGTGTATAACAACACCCCCTATCTATTTGCGAATATTATAACGAAATAGCTTTGTGGTATACCGCATTTTTGGTCATTTGCAACGAAACGTTATCACTATACTACTAAGGATGTTTCATATATAATGATACCATATTGTTAAATATGGCTGTGCTACTCGAGGTTACTCGAAGTTATTTGTGCGTCCTCTCCTTTCTCTCACACTCTCTCCCTTCCTTGTGCTCGCTTTACCATTTTGGAGAATTATGCCCTAACATCTGCAACAGGAGATATGCAGTAGGCAGAGCCATAAGGTCAGACTTCCTGGATCACAATTCAGAGTATCAATCACAATACCACCCGAACAGACGCCTTGCAATACACATAGTAGATTTTTGGCATGACAGTTTGGCCTGAGAGAGTACCATGTACCGATGCGACTGTCTCTGCAAACTCAAACATGAAAAATCTCGGCCTACAAGAAACCTGCCACATCCAAAAAACGGAAGGGCAGACAAATGGGGAGTCTCCGGTTCTCCCTATCGTCCGTCCGGAAAGAGGCGCGGAAGGCGAAATTTAGAGCTGCTCTCTTGATAATGCGAGACAAGAGATGCAGCCACAAGTACGGTGGAATGGGAACCAAGGAAGGAGGACAACGCCTTTGCGGGTGCCCATATCGTCCCGTCGGCACGGTCCGAGTTGTTCACGGAAACCACGATAGCTCAAATCCCGGCACAACACAAGGATTCGAAGCCCAGCTGGAAAAGGAGCACGATTGCCTCGCCAATCACAGTTAATGCTGTGTGGAAAGGGAGTGATGCTTCGTTCGGACCTCCACACTCACACAAATTGTTTGATAGCTTTTTGTGGACAGCTGAGCCCGTATGTGTCACAATACATGTTACTCTGTGCAATTTCTGACGTACGCTTTTTATAGTCATCCACTTTACTCTTCCGTATCATGGTCAAGCTCGAGGACTCAGGTATCAACAGTGGTGGGGCCAAGATATTTACCAGTACGGCCAAGAGTTCCCTTCGTCACTCATCTGGACCTGAGATTACAACCAGTGTGTTCTCTAAATGCTCCGGATGATGATGAGCTGGACGATGATTCGGAGGAATCTAGTAGAATAGCGCGCCGCTGATGAACAGAAGCTAGCGATTGCTGAGGTCTAGATTCTTACCTTTTTTTCCCCTCTTCTTTGCTTGTTCTTCAGAATTATGGGCTTTTGTTACCGCTCATAGGGCAACAATATAAAGATGATATTTTTTACGGGTTCCATGTATTGGATATATGCTAATGATCTCAAGTTTATTGCAGTTTGAAGGCGCGCCGAGTGATACCCTGCCCTCGCTATCTCCACCAGCACCTCTGCGTCTCCCTATGGACATATCTGCGCAAAAAAATTATAAAAGCCACCCAGGATTTCCCCCATGCCTCAAGCAAACATTTGCTCTTGTTAAAAGCACCATATGAACGTTAGAAAAAATTCATCATTTGTAAAAGAAGCCTCTAGTCCAACCTACGCCCGAATGAAGAGAACCCCAGAAAGCAAAATTAGAAAACAATGTGCTACCGTTTTTGCCGTAGACCATTATTCGTATAAGCTCCGATAATCAATTCTAGGTCTGCGCAAGGAAATGTCCCAGGCCTGCTTTCTCCCATTGTGTAAAGGAAACGTGTTTGCGGAGACCGTTAGGGCCGGCGCCCGAACCCACCGAGCTATGACCGTCCTTGCGGGTCCTAATCACATCTTTTAAGTGCTGTACGAATAACTTGAAGATCCTATTCTTTAAAATGTGTTCTCAGCATGCCGCATAAAGAGGAGCATCTTTGAACCCCGGAATTATCCATAGATTGCTGGTGTCCGAGTGGCAACCATGAACAATGAAGCACCGGTTCGTATGTTTGCGGTAAGCCCCAAACAATAGCCAACAACTGAAGCAGCTGAGTTTCGTAACAGCAATGTAGCTAAATGGTTAGACCCCGGACTCGGACAATTGATGTAGATATGCCAAGAGAGCACACTCCGCGTGAGGTTTCATTTGCTGCTCACGGACATTCTTTTTATCGATGATCAGTAACTTGGGGCAGCCTTTCGTTCTTGGGAATCTGATTGGCCTTTAGATCCAGCTTAGCTTCACAACTGCCGATGTCGCCAAGAATGGTCTGTATATCTTCTAACTCTTCTGCAATATCAGTAGCTTTGCACGCTTCAATTTCTTCTTTGCTTTCGGCCACATATTCATCGTAAACCGCAGAAACATCGGAGGTTGCAGCCATCTTTCAAACACACGCTTCAAGGTAGCTTTGGGTGGGAAATTGGAGACACCGGGGACCGGAGTGGACCAATTTCACCTCTAGCTTACGGTCAAGCCAAGGCCGCATCTGAGGAGAGAACGCCATTTTGAGAAGATTTTCGATATGGACGTTAAACTTTGTCGCCTTACGAAGTAATCGGCTCAGCGAAAATTCCGATAAAGCTGGCAGAGATAATGTCAGTTCATGCAAGAAGAAAAAAAAAGGAACGTAGAGGGACGAACGTCCAGTAAGACAGCCGAGCAACTGGGACAGACAATTGTTGCACGCCTACGAGAAGGAAATGATCGCTCAAAAATCAGTGAGAATATTCCCCGCAACAACTACCTATCCTAATAGCCCGGCTACTCTATAGGACCGCCCCCCCCACAATGTGTAGGCGGGACTACTTACTATTTTCAGAATACTCTTTGACAAACTCGAGGTTATCCAACTGGTGTTCTCCGCAGCCAAGTCTCTCCAGTTCTCAGTAAGCACCCACAACTCTAGATTGGACACACACCTTCGACAACACACCTCACCGCCTAGTTTTGCCAAGACTTCCCCTTTTTTGGGCAGGTTGCGGTTTTACTTTGGCTTCATTATCGCATACCGGTGTGTGGCTGCTCACCTTTGGGGAGTGTATCTTGTCTTTACATCGCTCGATACCACTCAGCATTGACACTGACCGGTAGTCCCCCTTCTGGGGCCACTCGCCTTCTTTTCGGTTGTTTTACGCCAGTTATGACGATTTACGACATGCAGTACTTGTGAGGATAAATAGGGTGTGACAGCGCAGCAGTTCAATGAAGAGTTTTTCTGAGGACAGCATGCTCTGACCCACGACACTCGGAGAGGCTACAAAGACCTGCTTCTCAGGCACACGAGCACCAGTATGAGTTGTTCCCATGGATGCATCAACCCACTTAAACAGCGAAAATCGGTAGACACATCATACAGCACTGTACTTCCCATGGAGCACGGTTGGGGCATTCCTCTGCAATCACATCATATGGCACCCTGTGCTTAGCCAATGCGACACTGGATCTGAACAGTTACATTTCTGGGGGAGGACTAGAATATGGTGCCCTGGGGTAATGGGGGTGGGGGT
>Ga0307512_10000476_pt1 | contig 58886 bp, 46 predicted proteins | sample 14_EM_MG_FD_200267 | JGI IMG/M metagenome (GOLD analysis project Ga0307512, IMG submission 200267) | Populus trichocarpa ectomycorrhiza microbial communities from riparian zone in the Pacific Northwest, United States - 14_EM | ecosystem: Host-associated > Plants > Roots > Unclassified | place... | reverse complement strand
TTCGCTGTTTGCTCACTGGGTGAGCACTCCTCAATCCCGATTGGTTCTCTTCTGCCTGGATTGGTGCTGCTCTATTTCATGCAGCACTCCTGACCCCCCCCTTTCAGCACTCCTCCACTAGTCTGGGCACTCCACAATCCCCATCCACGCTCTGCAGCCTGGCTTTGGCGCACTTCTTTCTCATTCCACACCGCGTCAACATCTTCTGTGTACACATCAATTCCACACAGCACTCCCCATATGGCCCTTCTCTTTGCCTCACAGCACTTCCCACCTGACACTTCTCTTTTGCTGATAGTTGCTCCCCTTTTTCATCTGAATATATCTTATTGCCTTTCAAACCACCATTTAGATTCGCCACTAGCTAACACCTCATTGAAAGATTTTTAGATCTTACAAAGTGAGCGAAACCACATTGAAATTGAATTTCAGTCACTTGCCAGTTACAAATAATCCGAAAATATGGGAAGCACCTTCAGTTGCTTTGCGCCGTTGATGAATTGTGTCCCTCCAATTGTGTGCCCTCATGAGATGGGAGAAGTAGTGGATGACATTGATACCACGTTCAATTGATATCATTTGATTGCCGATTAGGGTTATTGTTTGGGTATAGCTGCATTTTTGTTTGAATTAGTTGCCTTTTTCTTTGGTTCCTTGATGTAGTGAGGCAATAAATGCAATTTTGAAGAAGATGATAGCTTTTATGATTCAGAAGTGATAACAAACAATAACCCATGTATCATATTGGCATCAGCAAAATGTAAATTGGTCCGGAATCAACACGCAAACCTTCCAGACACTCCTGTAGCCCTCACCAGTGCTTCGAAGTACTTCCAGATGCTCCCAGGCCCCTCTGCAGCTTTGCAATGTGCTCTCAGACTCTGCAGGAGCATTCTCAGGTGCGCCTGAAAGCACCAGCAGTAATGGAGGTGCATTCGGGATGCTACGAGATTGACTATTAGAATAGTCACATTTTGGAGCTGCTGAGACCTCTGCCCTGGTCTGCAGGAGACTTCAAGAGCAGCTGAGACCTCAGCGCAGGTCTGCCGGAGACTTCATGAGCAGCTGAGACCTCTGCGCCAGCTCTGCGGTAGACTTGGTGCTATATTCTCATAGCGGTGGTTCAGGGGGGCGGCTGCAGCGGGGTTTATATCTGTTCTCTTTGTCTTACATTTCTATTCTGTTCTATCTATCTTTCAACTTTCATTTGTCAGCGGGGATGAAGGGTAGCAAGGGGGGAGCTCCACCATATAGCCAGCTCACCCGGAGGCGGAGGGGGTATTTAGGTCATGTCATTCTCTAGTAAGTGTGAACACAGTATGAATAAACAACAACAACAGCAGTGGTTCTTAGGGTTCCACAACCACAACACATTTCGTTAATCATATTCATCTTTGTTACATTCACAACATTCACTGCATCAGAATATGGCACGTATTATCTAAGTCTATCTATATCGAATATATATACACCTAGTTTGCCGGCTCGAAGCATTCTCATTGGTTAATTGTGGTACATACCATCTTACTGTGGCAAATTACAGAATGCTCATTGGTTTGCAGATGGTCATTTTTGGTCATGATTAGTGAACCGTAGAACTTTGCTCTATTGTGGCTCTCACAACTGCTATTGGTCAGCAATGTGAGCTGGCTCTTAACTTGCTGCAAATGATCTAGATGGGTTGGCTGGATGTGATCTGGACGTGCTGGCCCACTGGTAGCTAGATGTGATCTAGACAGGCGGGCTCTCGGATGTCTGGAGCCGATCGAGACAGGCTTGCTCTCTACTGGCTGGATACATTCTTGACGAGTTTGGCTGGCTGGACGTAATCTAGAGGAGCTGGCTCCCGAATCTCTGGAGACGATCGAGACGTGGGGCATGCTTTGGATAAGATAGCAATCTCCAGACTAGAGATAATTGAGCCGGGTTGACTTTCGGCTTGCTGGATACGATTTGGACCGAGCAGCTCTCTCTGGGCTGGACAATGTCAGGATAGGCTGGCTGTTGGCCAGATTGAGATGATCTGGATGAGCTGACTCTTGGTCAACTGAATATGATTTGGATGGGCTGACTTTTGGCTGGCTGGAGACGATCTAGACAACCCTAACATACTCTCTCTGAGATGGTTGTTGGCTAGCTGGATGCGATCTGCACATGCTGGCTGCCAGCTGGCTGCGCACAATCTAGCCGGGCTAGCTCTTGGCTGGGTGTACAGGCTGGCTCTCGGCTGGATGGACATAATCTGCACAGGCTGACTGTGGACTGGCTAGACACACACTTCACGGGCTGGTTCTAGACTGGCTGGACATAATGTGAACCGGCCGAGAGCTGGCTGGATAGAATGGGTTTTGTGGTTTAGGATTCTTTTTTACCCAAGGAGGCGATGAAGCCACCACCATTACTAGTATATACATACAGAGATGATCTCAGTGACAGGGAGTATGTAGTTGGGAGACCCTGGGGTAGAGAAACATTATCACATTATACGAAATACACACTGTTTCTTTCCCAGCTCTCTCTGTGATGCACGCTTGCGGAGCTGTCATGATCCAAGCAATTTGTGTGGTTTGTCACACACTCTTTCCAAGCGTTCATAGATCGACGCAATCTGTGTGGTTCATCATGGCTGGGTATCCCTTGATATACTCTCACCCTCGTCCTACACTCCTCGAGCGAGTTTGGAGATGCACTTTGAGGCCCTGATTGAGCGAGATTGGAGAAGTACTTGGAGGCAGTCAATCTGGAGGCGGTAGTTTGGGAGGGAGGCGAGACAGGAGCTGGGACTCTATTCATTGGTTAACTGGTAGTAATGGGAATGTAGAGAATTGTGTACAACATGGTTTGCCAAGAGATGAGAGACTGGCTGGGAGAGGGAGACAGTCAATCTTGGGATGATGCAGTACGCGGTGTATGTAGTACTCAGTGTATGCTGTACTCGGTGTATGCTGTTCTCGGTGTATGCTGTACTCGGTGTATGCTGGTACTTAGTGTATTCTGTACTTGGTGTTAACTCTTGATCATTGCATGGAGAGATAGAGAGGGATGACATAACTTCGTGTTATTAGGTGATGGTAGAGTTGTGGACGAGACAGAGAGAGGTGAGAGGAGATAAGGGAAATCATAATGAGAAACTGGGACTTAAGAGAATGTATTGTGCAAGTCAATTTACCATCCCTGATACGGCAGGTGCGAGTCCCAATCCCGCAGGTAACAACACCGATACGAGTCCTTCCCAACCCAATCAGGCAAGTCATACCCCTGATTCCTCATATCTGTTCGTATCCTCCAGATGACTCTCATCTTCATCCCCCATCTCTCTCTGTCTCGTCTACAACTCAACTATAATCGCAGAACACAAAGTTAAGTCATCCCTCTCTGTCTCACTATGCCAGAAGCATGACTTGACACCAAGTACAGCATCCACTGAGTACAGCATCCACCCAAGATCGTTGTTCTTCCCTTCATTCTCATGATTAGGAGTTGACCCCTGCATGTAGCTTCAGCGTGCGGCATACCTCCCTACACGTTTATCAGCCATCAGCCAGCTCTCCATGAGAGCTGTAAGGTAAAGTCCCATTGTCACATTCCAACGGTTGCGAGTTAACTAACCAATGAATCGAGTCCGAGCATTGTACGGTGGCGTGTGCTCGAGTAGTCGTGTGTGCGCGGGCGTATGCGAAGGTGTGTCTATTGTATCGGGTAACCAGACATGTCGCATCGACATAAGGTCAATCAATGACTAATGGCGCTAACTACGAAAGAGGCAAGTTACATCACAGTCCTTGGCATAGTAATATCCGTACTTCCAAACAGCTCAACACTCCTCCAGGACAGCTATCACGTCCGTTTCAAACAAAAAACAGTAAACAAAAGAGAAGAGGAGCCAATCAAACAGTGTGGATCATCTTGAACCAAGCGTGCCCAATGAATTTACTTTCCGACGGCATTCCCGATGCCATGTCCAGTTCCAATACCATTCCTTCGACCATTTCCGAGACCATTCCCATGCATATCAAGGCCATTTCCGTGGCCACTCCCAATTCCCATCCCAAGGCCATTCCCGAGTCCAATTCCAATCATTCCCATTGCAGCACACTGCTTCAAGAAGATGGGCTTTGGCAGTGGCTTTGTGAAGCAGTCAGCGAGCATCTCAGCAGTCGGTACGTAGCTCAAGTCGATCTCTCCATCTCTAGCCATATCTGCAGCAAGATAGTACTTGGTTGCAATGTGCACAACTGCAGTTCCACGGTAGATTCTGTTCTTGATGCTCGAAATCAGTGACTGTGCATCAGAGAACACGTGAGGGATAGTCGGGATGCCGAGCATGTTCAGAAGATGCGAGATCTGGGTGAGTCTTATGCAGCCTACTCCAAAATCATAGTATTCGGCATCGGTCGTGGACTGGGCAGTCAACTTCCGCTTTCTCGATCTCCAGTTGACCGCTCCTCTGAAGGTGATGATCAGTCCACTTATCAATTTATAGTCATCCGGGCATCCAGCATAGTCCGAATCAACATAACATCTAAGTGGGCATTCTCCTGACAGTGCTCCTCCGAGGCGCAGACACCAGTCCTTCGTGCCGTTGAGGTACCAAAACACGCGCTTGAGAGCTACCATATGTTCATTGCTCGGGTCGTGATTGTACCGGCTGAGAACTTCAATGGCATATGCGATATCGGGCCGAGTGGTGGTCTTCGCGTACATAAGGCTTTCAATCATCGTTTGGTATCTGGTCGGATCGCAGTCTTCTTCGTCAGGCTTCCTCTTGTGATGCTTCATTGCCATTGGCGTGGCAACTGGCCAGGACTCGTCCATTCTGAACTTCGCCAACATTGTCCGAATGTAGCTGTGCTGATGGATGTCGATCATATGATGCTCCCGATTGCGTTTGATGTTCATGCCGAGATAGAAGCAGACGCTCCTAAGATCATGCATCTGGAACCTCTTCTTCATCTGATCCTTGATCTGCCCAATCAAGCCCTTGTTAGCAATGATAAGGAGATTATCGACGTACAGAACGACTGCTGCAATGACTAGGCCTTGATCCTTATCATGCAGCACGAACAGTCCTCCATCGACGCGTGATGCCAAGAACCCAATCGAGATCACAAAGTCTTTAAATGTGCCGTACCAAACGTGTGAAGACTGTTTCAGGCCATACAGAGACTTTCTCAAGCGGAGTACCATCTTCCGCGAAGTCTTTGTTAATCCTGGATCGTTGTATCAGCTCACAGTTTAGACCAAACGAAAATATCCCCGCGGCGGGTGCATATAGATCTCTCCCTCCAAGTCAACTCCCAAGAAAGCCGTGCTTACGTCCATTTGATGGAGCTCGAGATTGTACTTGGCGGCGATGGTGAGGGCCAGCCTAACGTGGCCCAAGCAAGCAGTCGGTGCATACGTAGCCTGGTAGTCGATGCCTTCGATTTGGTGATTTCCTCCACGGACTAGCCTGGCCTTGAACCGCTGCATATTCCCTGCTCCATCGCGCTTGATCTTGTATACCCAGTGACTTGGCAAAGCCTTTCTCCCTTCCGGAAGCTCCACGAAATCTTCAAAGACTTGATGCTGACCAATTGCATCTAACTCTCCTTTCATCACCGTATCCCATTTCTCGGCGAGTGGAGACTCAGTTGCTGCTTTGTAAGACCTTGGATCGTTGATCCAATCCTCATGATCATCTGAGATCACAGCTGCAGCATAGATGGGAATTATATTCTCGAATTGTTCATCTTCGAGAGCCAATTGTGCAGACTCGGCCACCCTGCCTGCGTGGTTTGGGCGACTACCTTCGGCCGGTGGCTTCCATGCATCTCCAAGTGACATCTCAAGGCCAGCCAATTCTCATGACATCTTCTTCCACTTCGTAGGGTCTGAAGGTGAATCGTCGTCCGATGGCTCCTCCGTTTGACGTTCGGTTGGTTTCTTCTCTATGGGTTTGGGTTTGGGTTCCTCGATGACATATCTGTAGATGTGCTCATTGAAGATCGCTTCATCTGCAGCATTCGGTGCTGTGTACCGCTTCCCTTCTCAGAATACCACATCTTGGGAGCGGTGAAGCGTCTTGGCCAATGGATCGTATACGAAGTACTGCTTGGTCGATATGCTGTACCCAATGAATATGCCGGGAGTGGCTCTGTAATCCAGCTTGTTGCGTTCCTCTTTCAGAACGTGGACGAAAGCGAAGCATCCGAACACGCAGAGATGCTTCGAAATTGGCTTCCTTCCATGCCAGGCCTCGTGCTGGATTTTACCAACCACTGAGCGTGTCGGAGTGCTGTTCTTGTGATAGACCGCCACTGAGACTGCAAATGCCCTGTACTTCTTCGAAAGTCCAGCATCATCCAGGATGCTTTGTACATGCTCCATGATTGTGCAGTTCGCCCATTCGACGACTCCATTAGACTGAGGAGTGTAGGGCGTAGTTGCATCCTTTAGTTTGCCCTCTGATTTTACGTATTCTGTGAATTTCCTGGAGGTATACTCACCGCCTCCATCTGTACGAAATCGCTTCACTTGCTTGCCCGACTCCTTTTCTCTAAGAGCCTTCCATTCTTTGAATATCTCAAGGGCTTCCGACTTGTACTTTAATATGTACTGATCCGTATGACTCGTGGCATCATCGATAACGAGCAGCATATATCAACCTCCCCCGATGGCCGTTTCCATTGGACCGCATATGTCCGACTGCACAAGCTGCAGAGGCTCAGTAGCACGGGAGGTCGTGGGAGTAGAGGGCGTTCGAGCTAATCTGCACTTGATGGAGCTCTCGAAATCGCACTTCCCAGTCATCTTTGGAGAGTCAGTGATCGTCGGCAAGATCTCCGACGCCTTTAGACCGACGTGTGCCAGGCAGTGGTGCCATAACATCCGCTTCTCTGCATCGTGTCGAGATGCATGCACAGTCGTCATAAGTCCCAGCAGGCGGCTGCTGTTGTTGCCAATATCGGTGTATTCGGTCAATTCCGGAGCTCGATCCAGAACGCGATCCAGCACGAATATCCCATCAACCTGAGGTGCAGTGGCAATCAACTTGCCATGGCGATTGTAGAGGTTGAGACTGTAGTGATTCACCGGTTCGACTTTGATGTCCTTGTCCATGATCTGAGACTGTGAGATGGGATTGAACGATCCTGGCAAATGCACCACTTCTTGAAGTATGATCGTTTCCGTCTTTCCATCTGGCAGCTGGCAAATCAACCAAACACTTCCATATCCGGATGCAAACGATGTGACCCAATTGTATCCCTTCACCATCTTCGTATTCGGATGATATTCGGTGTAGGTGATGAACATTGATCGACGGTGGGAGATGTTAGTCGTGCATCCGCAATTGATGATCCAATCACTAGATGAAGCAGCTGAGCTGGCCACCATCCAATAGTCCTCGATCGACGTGGTGGGAGACGAAGTAGCCAATGCTTCAGTTGATGCTTTTGCTGCAGTGTCCGCAGACTTTGGAGGATTGCCGCATTGCTCGCTCAGCAGTTCTCGGTGATATGCCCTCGCCGCTGGCAATGAAAGCACTTCCGCAGATCTTTATCTTTCCTGTCGTCCTTATTATCTCTCTTATCCCTCCTTGGACTTTTACCGACTTTGCCGCCTCTGCCGCCTTTGCCACCTTTCTTTGCAATGAGCTGAGCTTCTGGAGCGAGCCCATTCTCTCTCTTGATTGCAGCTTCCATTTCGACGAGCTTGGTGATGATCTCCTCAGGCATGGCAGTCATCGTGACGTTTTTGTCCATCATGAGCTCCAGGAAGACTTTCCACTCGTCGTTCCTTGGGATCCCACGAAGGAGGTAGAAGATGTGCTCTTGCTCACTCATCTTGAGGATTGTCTTTGCATTCGCGTCGGTGTCAGTGTCGGCAGCATCATTGCTAGCGGTCGATGTCGCTGTCGGTCCTGCGCACAGATTGTTATCCGGGATTTTCCGATCGATCCGCGATGTATAGTTGTCGACATCTCCGCAGTCCTGTTGCTTGATGCTCCAAAGGTCTTCCCTAATCTCGAAGATGTTGAGCTTCAACTTTGACTTGTAGGCTGATGCTAGCTTTTCCCAAAGTGTCTTTGCATCATCGACGACCGTGTATTCCGCTTGGATCCTCGGTTCCATGCCCAGCAGGATTGTCGATCTGGCAACAACATGGCGATTCATCCAGTCTTTGAAAGCGGCTTTCTCTGTAGGGGTCGCGTTCGCTGCTGGCTCTTCTGGCTTGTCATTGTATTCTTTGATGATACCATACACTTGCTTCTGCTCGAGAAGTAGGGCCATCTCCGTTGCCCATTGTGCATAGTTCGTGCCATTGAACTTGGTGATTGTGATTGTCGTTCAACTCATCTCGCACGATCCTAATCTTGTATCGCAATAGTCTGTTATAGTAGTCTCTCGGACACTACGGGAGATGTCAAGCAGCCGCCGTCAGAAACATGGCGGAATGCGGGGTAATTGCTTAGCATGTGGAGACGCTTCTCCGTGACAATGTTGACCTCCACTCGACAAACAAAAGTGGAAGTGTTGATCATTGGTGCCCTTTTCAAACGGAAGGGCTCATAAACTGTTGAACGGTGGCGTATGCTCAAGTAGTCGAGTGTGCCCGGGCGTATGCGAAGGTGTGTCAATTGTATTGTGTAACGAGACATGTCGCATCGACATAAGGTCGATCAATGACTAATGGCGCTAACTACAAAAGAGGCCAGTTACATCATAGTCCTTGGCATAGTGATATCCGTACTTCCAAACAGCTCAACATCAGAATGATCTGTCGTACTCCCATCAACTATATCACTGTCCTACCTCTGTTCAGCATCAGGAACTTTATTGCATGGTAGAATATGCCAATGTGAACCAAGGAATCAAGCCTGATTCTCATAACTGCTTGGTCCAATATATGCAATGTGACCTCAATAACACCTTCCAAGGCCGGGATCCTTCTGTTCCAGTTTTAGAGTTCAGCTGTGCACTGCCGAATCAGTTTCTCCAATTTCAGGGTAGTCTACAAGCTTGAAACATGATATCGACCTGTTCTAAAAGGTGCAAGAATACTGAACAATTAATATTATGTCCTCCAGCTGAGGAAGATGCGATGGTATTTCCAGCAAAGTACAACAATCCAATTGGTAGCACAGACTGTCTACACAGGTCCATCCAGATTGTCCAACAGACTGAAAAAATGTATATTGTACCTGTCAGAGCAAGTATTGGACCAGCATATTTGGTGTGTGCAAATTCGGCATCAACCAGAATTGATAGCGATGGCTTGTAAATGATCTTTTGGATTGAGATAGAGTCCACTGGATGGTATATTGGTTAGAATGCTTCTATCAAGGTGTACTGGAGTACCATAGTTCACCAAATATAACATTTTGTATAGATCTTATGATAATCACTCTCAGAGAGTATGGCTCTAGGTTCAATGTGCACCGAGATAGTCTTGCGATGTGGCCAATGCTCCCTATAGCTTCAAATCCTGCACATTCTAATAGTTTAATTGTGTATAAATTTGAAGACAACAATACACTCCTCAGGATATTCTTATTTTCTGTTCCACAACTTCAGGAGCATTAAGGACCCCTGGTGAAGTTGTCTCAGAGCACCTGAGAGCACATTGCTTTGCATTCAGCCTATTTGGGAGAATCTGAGAGCATCTGAAAGGATTGGTGCGGCCGTTCAGAGTTGGTGTGTTGTTCAGTTATAACTTCCAAACCATTTTACATTTTGCTGATGAACACAAACCCCATTTGTATTCAAAAATGCATTTCCATATACAATGGCAAATAGTACTCTGAACATTTATATCTATTCATGAGTAGAATTGCAATTCCATATCTTTCTACTAACAACAACAATATTGCAGAATAATAATTCAATCATGATTCTATTCCATTGGGGCAAGAGGAAGTATCATCTTCCATAACATTTAACATCACAAGGTCTACTCACTAGTGTCATCAACAATCAACCGAAGATCAGCTGTTATATTAAATATTGTATATACTGTGCTGGCAATTCAGATTATCACTGTCCACTGAAGGTGAGAGAAATAAAAGATAAATGTAGTTTTCAATTATTAATGAAAGCTTTCTAATTGATATTGTATAATTGGTAGCATTTATATTTCATTGAATTGTGGGTCTGGGTCCTCATTCATTGATAGAAATGTCTTGTCTATCAGCACTTTAAAATTGCAGATCTTTCCAACTTTTCTAATCTTGCAAGTAATGCTAAACACAATCTCTATACCAGCTGGGTTGTCAGCAACCAGTGGTGTGATAAGCACATAGAATCCACCTCTTACCAGCTGCAACTACTTATTATTACATTGAGTATACTTCTATAGACTATTACATTTATATAGATTCTCTTCAGTGGTGGTACAATAGATGTTACAAATATTTCAACAATCAAATTGCTGTGACTGATATGTATAACAATGCAAACTCTATCAGCCTTGGCATTCATGCATGAAGACAATGCACAATGTGTTTTTGCTGCCCGTTTGTTAAGAAATGTCTAAATGTACTACATCTTTCCCAAGTAGTGAGAAATCAGGAGAAGTATTTCTCAATAGTCTTGCTGAATATCATATACTATATGCAGTAGCTCTTACTCAATACTGAAAGTTATACCTTCAACTCATGCTGTACTTACAGTATCTTTAGATACCATATTGTATCAAATACAGCTATAATTGCTTAATACGCTATCCTGTATATTCTCTACAATATTCGAATTCAACTAGACTATGGCTGCACAATTGTGCAGCTGGAAATACACAGTTAAAAACTATAACATATGCAACACCTTCTCAAGATCATTCATTTATATTAGACACCTTTAGTATACAATAGTGTTGACAGTATCACAAAGCTGTAGCACTGTAATGAAAACCTCAATTACAATAGTCTCTAGTATCAAAATTGTATTTCAGGTAATATTCCCAAGCTCAATTTATATCACTCTATACTGTTTGAAATTCTAAAGCATAACCACAAGGGCTTTATAATTTTCTCCCAAAGTATCATTGACACAAGCACTTCAATCATACACTTTACTTTCAGTGCCAGTCTTTCTTAAGGTAAAAATGCAACAATTTTAATATCAATTGCAAGCAGGTTGGAATAGTGGAATGTCAACACAATGATATGCTTACTGTGTAAGAGTCTTAAAAATTATCTGGAGGATCCAAAATTCATGCAGACAGAGTTAAATAACCAGGCAATACAGTGTACCTACTCAGTAATTAGTGTCAATTTCTACTCTCTGTAAATCTCCTTCTATATTCAGCCTCCGAACCACTTCAATCACGATATAAGGGTTTTCACAATTGACACAGTGGTGTTCAGCAAAACCAGGTAACCAAATGGCTTACAGTCAATATCAAAAACAGGTAAATTGAATTGTGTTAAGAAACCCATCTTCAATTGATAGAAAATCAGAATAAATCCTCTACTGTGTAGCAGTATATAACTTATTCTTAGGTCATTACAATCAAATGTACAATAACCAAATAGTATTCTGACAACAGTAAGTTTATCTTCTCTAACAGTTATCTCATACTGATATTCAGCATATTCAATACCACAGTATGAAGCACTATAGTGGCCAGTACAAATCGGTGCAAGCTTAAACAAGATGTAGAGACAACTGAATTCAATTGATCCAGAAATGTTGTGATGAAGCAGTTAAGACAATAGATTAAGTCTAAGTCCATGATGGCATTAAGTCTTTATACCAGCTGCCCACTCTCACCCAATGCCATGTGATAATTCAATCCACAACACTTGGTTTAATACTGCTCCAGAGTGTTATCACATTTCCAAAAAACGATATTATAGATAAATCTGATTCAATGCAGCTTGAAACAAAGAGCCAAACTGCGCCATGCCCTGAAGTTAAGTCTACTGAACCACAGACTCTTGCCAAGTTATAACCATTCCGGTACTCCCATAAAATATCATACTAAGAACTTCTGCGCAGTGCTATACCAATAGCTCCTCCCAAAAATTTATCCATTACAGGACTCTACTCCCAGCCCATGTCACTGTATGATTGTACAGTTTGCTTTTACACTTTTTGATTCCAGTCAATAACTCTTCCAGAGATGACATACAATGCCATCAAACTGAGTCACACTTGACATTGTTGGTATTTAGTTGAAGAAATATATGTAGAATTATCAAAGATAGCACTCAAACTAACTGGAATATCATTGATTTCTGCACACAGCCTCTTGGTCCCAATAATGAGTTGTGCTTAAGCTGTCAGTATAGGTGTCACTGTCAGTATTGGTGTCAAAAGTGGAGATGCTTCTCACTGGCTGCAACTCCAATTGGAGACTCATCACCAAGGTTGCACTTCTTTCTCAGTGTGCCCTTGGTAAACCAATCACATAGATGGTGAGTCCTTGTCTGCAACCTTTAAGGTTGATGAGTGGGGTTGTCATATCTGGATGTTCAGGGTCCAATGTGTGTTCAGCAAAGCTTCCAATAATACTTTCTCATCCTCACAGTAGAGGAGTCAACAGCCTTCATGGTTTCATGGCTACTATTGCCACAGCCAGTCTCTAAGGTTGCCCAAATCATGCATTCAGCAAGCTCGAGCTGACCATCCACTGTGCTTCCCAGGGGTTTCGTGTATATCTAATACCATCTCCCATGCATCTGGAGTCCATTGCTCACACACATCCCATAACCAATCCAAATACTCTAATGTATATCAATATCTCCTTGCCTGGCAACAGGCCTACCCATTCCCCAAATTCGCCAAATATATCTTGACAATACTTGGGTAGGCATGTAATGTTTCTGCAGAAGTACTTTTTTACTCCTCCAAGGATGTAAACTATAGAACAAATATTGATCCAAGGTCCTACCATGTTGCCCTCTACACTCATCATCTCTGTATTGTGTCAAAGTATTACTTAGTTATTGTAATCTAATATACACACACAATTAAACACAGCAGCTATTACAGTCCCTGAAGTCAGTTAGTTTGATATTTGTTCCAGCAGATGGTTCATTTGATTCTCTGAACAACTGAATTAAAATGATGAGTGGTCGGTATCCTGCTGCTAGATATGTTACCCTTTCGACTACGATATTGCAGGACTTCATTTGCATAGGTTTATGATTTGAGTGGTATCAAATGTTCTTATCATCGAACATAATGTGTAGACCCTGGCCATGCCCGTTCTCATAACTTATTGTGTGCAATATCACAGGATGACGCGTTTTAGTCAATGTCTACATTGACATGTAGTCTATATACTTGCTAACAACCCACACCCATGGCCACATAATGATGTACTCTACAATGACACAATCTTAAAAGAAATACTGCCACAATGTATCTCTCTTACCACAACCATCTGAGAGTATATGGGAGTCATCAAAGCATTATTCTGTATAGTTACTGTAACACCAGGAGATTCACCCTAAGTTCTAATCAATAAAAGCTCCTAATGAGTTCCGGACTTATAATGAAGAAGATGAATAAGGCTTCAATCAGGATGCGTATAAGAATTACCACCCAAAGTAACAAGGTAACTGTTCAGTTCTCTGCCTCCGATAAATAATATCAACTAAATAGTATCGTCTTGAAGATATCAGTATGCTGATGAACACGACTCCAGGAGAGCCTAAAGGAAGTATCCTCAGATTCACCACACTATAGTGATGACTCTCGGACTTCCAATGGATGCTAGACTATGGTCCCAACAACCGGCACTTATACTCAAGGACTGACTCGTCCATGAATGCGATGACTCTAAGTATCGACTTGTCTTATAAGAAAAAGCAAAGTAGTTTCGCCTCAGCAGAAGGAGTAGTGCCGACTCAAGAGTATACTGGTGGAAGTATCCTTGTAACCACCATGTTACCGGGCTGCTTCATCGGACTCCCTTCGGACTCTAAAGTATCTTCCTGCTCTCTTCCCGATCAACGACTTGCTTTGACGAAGGTACTAAGAATAAGCAAGTGAAAAGAGTGATAGATTTATCCGTGATATAGAACTGAAGAGGAACGTACAACTCCGGACTTCAACAGAGAAGTAACCTCATTGACTTCAATATAGAACTAATTGATAATACACGGGAATAAAGTTAAGGCTTGACCTCCAGGTCGCGAAGGTCACTAGGTATCCGTAGATACATCTTAAGGTAGATTGTATTTTCGATAGATTGTTATCGATGTCCTTCCTCCCTGTCGGTATCACTGATATATATCAGACGATCCACACCCTTAACAATCCCAAGACTGCCAAAGCCTGTTTCGGAGTTCACATACGTGACTGCCTTGTCATCCTTGCCTTCTACCATTGATGGTCGAGTTCGAACTCCCATGAGTATTAACTACGTCATCAAGGTAATGAGCTCATATTGCAATACTATTGCTATTGGCCATACCTCGTATAAATACGAGCTTATCTGAAGCCAATTATCAACTAATAGGTTCGTGACACCAAGAGCCAGTGAGAGTGCCCTCTCATATACCCACTGGGTACGTATCGGTTTAATGATTGCGGCAAACGACAGAACCCTTAAAATGACTATGCTGGATTGGAGCCAAATTTACAGTATTCTGCAACGGAGTTGTTTTGCCATATATTGAACGGAGAGTATCCCGCGCCACTCAGGACATATGAATCGAAGGTCCTGCTTGCCCAGACCAAGAGAGTGTGGTTGAACTAAGGGTTGATTCGTATACGTCCATTTGGTCAACTAGGCTCCGATATATCGATTAGTGGGTATCGGCTTTATCTTCTGTATGACTCTGCATATCGTGAGATGCGATGGTATTCTGATATTGACAACATCTCGTCTCATGAGGAATAAACCATTGGACCTGAGAGAATAGTCATTTGTTCGGCAACTACGAATAAGGTTTCCTGCCGATACGGATTGCCCATTGACAATAGAGATCCTACGACCAATACAGATCAAAAGATGATACACATCCTATCTGTGCTCGGCCTGATTGCGGTTGTTGATCAATTGGTACAAAGGTATGGTAATGGAAATATTACCAATATGTGAACAAAACCGGATGGTTGATCCAATTAGGAAATCCGAGTGATAACTCATGATTTTGGAGTGAGTATCCATACTTGGATTATCGAGTGATCGTGAATGATCCCGGAAGTATACCTGTAACACCAAAGGCGTAACTGTTACTATATTGGAGTTATGGGGATAAAAATCTGTACATTCCAATCAGGATTGGAAGTGCAGATGAGAAAGTTATGAGAATGTGGAAGAACTAGTGATAATGTGAAAAGTACCTTTCAGTGCGGACAATGAGGTTGATACTGTGGCAAATTGCTGTGGAATGCTCTGGGTGGAATGTAATATTTCATAGCATTTCTGCTAGTTCATATGGAAATCATATGTACTACATATAAATAATCAATTATAAATCTCATTTATTCTGTTTGCTTTCTCGTGTATATATCTACATATCAAACAATCAATGCATCAATGATTCCATGTGTGTATACACTGATATATTAATGTACATTTGTATCTAGAATTTGTCTATGTACATATCATCTTTCTGGAATGGCTGTAGAGTGTACTTGGATGCAATCAGCTATACACCTGGAAATGGTACATGAGCAAAATGTAAATCAGTCCAGAAGCCTCACTCAAACTTCTCAGACACTCCGGTAGCCCTCACCAGGGCTTCTAAGTACTTCCAGATGCTTGCAGGCCCCCGTAGAGCTTTGCAATGTGCTCTCAGACTCTGCAAGAGCATTCTCAGGTGCTCCTGAAAGCAGTTGCAGTTATGGAGGTGCATTCATAATGCTACGAGATTTGACTATTAGTATAGTCTAAATTTGGAGCAACTGAGACCTCTGCACAGGTCAGCAGGAGACTTCGGAATCACCTGAAACCTCAGCACTGGCCTGCGGGAGACTTTGAGAGCAGCTGAGGGCTCTGTGCAAGCTCTGCAGGAGACTTGGTGCCATAGACCCACATTCCTAGGGTTCCACAACCACAAGGCATTTTGTTTATCATATTCATCTTTGCTAGTCTCCAGATTCGCTACATGGTGATGTAGCATGTATTATCTAAGTCTCTCAATATACATACATACAGAGATACAGGAATAATTGTGATGATCTCAGCGACAGGGAGTATATATTGGGCAGACACCGGAGTAGATAGACATTATCACAATATATGACATACACACTCTATCTCTCCCAGCTCTTGGTCTCACACACTCTTGCCGAGCTTTTATACATCCACACAATTCGTGCGGTTCCTCACACACTCTTGCCAAGTGTTCATAGATCGACCCAATTTCTGTGGTTCATCATGACCGGGTATCCCCTCATATCTTCTCACCCTCTTCCTACACTCCTCAGGCCAGAACCACTCTTTCTCCAGAATTCCAGACAGACGCCAGGCGTGGCGCGGCGGAGGGGTGATGATGGGCTGTCTGCCTGTTGGCTGCACCGTTTCACCACATCGTTATCGAGTGAACTTAGAGATGCACTCAGAGTCCATCATTGAGTGAGTTTGGAGATGCACTTGGAAGTGGTAATGGTGGGAGTCGGGAGATACACGTGGGGGCCATGATCATGTGAGGTTGGAGATACACTTAAAGGATGTGATCGAGCAAGTTTAGAGAGCCATTCCTACACCATGATTGATTGAGTTTGGAGATGCACTTGGAGGCGGTAATTGTGCGAACTTGCAAGACATAGTGGTGCATGTTGGGAGATACACTTGCAGGCTGGGATCGACCGAGTTTCGAGATGCACCTGGAGGCCGCGATGGAGCAAGTTTGGAAATCCACTCTGAGGCCATGATCGAGCGAATTGGGAGATGCACTCTGAGGCCGTGATGGAGCGAGTTTGGAGATACAGTTGGAGGCTGTGATCTTCGATCTCCGAGACCGTAATTGTGCGATATTGAAGATACACTTGGAGGCTGCGATCGAGCGAGGTTGGATATGCACTTGGAGGCCATGATTGAGCGAGATTGGAGGAGTAATTGAAGGCGACCAATCTGGAGGCGGTAGTTTGGGTGGGAGGCGGGACGGGAACTGAGACACTATTCATTGGTTAACTCATCATTGTAGGAATGTAGAGAATTCAGTACAACATGGTCTGCCGAGAGATAAGAGACTGGCTGGGAGCGGCAGACAGTCAATGTGGAGATGATGCAGTATGCTGTGTATGCAGTACTCAGTCTATGTTGCACTGGGTGTATGCTGTAGTCAGTGTATGATGTACTCGGTGTTAACTCCTGATTATGGCATGGAGCGATAGAGAGGGATGACTTAACTCCGTGTTCTTAGGTGATTGTAGAGTTGAGGACGAGAATGAGAGAGATGAGAGGAGATGGGACAAATCATCATAAGAAACTGGGACTTAAGAGAATTTCAAGTGTGACTCAATTTATCATCCCCGATACGGCAGGTACGAGTCCCAATCCAGCGTGGCAAAACTTCAATACAAGGTCTTCCCAACCCAATAAGTCAAGTTGTACCCCTGATTTCTCATATCTGCTCGTATTCTCCACATCGTTCTCATCTTCATCCCCCATCTGCCTCTTTCTTGTGCAGAACTCTACCATCATCGCAGAACACAAAGTCAAGTCATCCCTCTCGATCTCTCCATGCCGTGATCATGAGTTGACACCGAGTACAGCATACACCGAGTACAGCATACACTGAGTACAGCATACACCGAGTACAGTATACACCCAAGATTGTTTGTCTTCCCTTCATTCTCATGATTACGAGTTGACCCCTGAATGTAGTTTCAGCTTCCGGCGTGCCTCCCTACCTGATCGACCGCCTTCAGCCAGCTCTCCATCTGAGCTCAAAGGTGAATTCACCTTGTCACAATCCCACGGTTGGGAGTCAGCTAACTGATGAATAGAGTCTCGGTGCTTGGCGGGCCATCCATTGTCCGCCTCCAATCTCGCTCGATCCCAGCCTACAAGTGTATATCCAAATTCGCTCAATCGCGGCCTCCATGTGCATCTCCAAACTTGCACGATCATGGCCTCCAAGTGTATCTTCATACTCACTCAATTACGGCCTGCAAGTTCACATGATCATGGTCTCCGAGTCCATCTCCAAACTTCCTCGCTTATGGTCCCCAAGTTTGCACAATCATGGCCTTGAAGTGCATATCTCCAAACTCGCTCAATCAGGGCCTCCAAGTGTTTCTCCAAACTCTCTCGATTATAGCCTCCAACTTCGCACAATCATGGCCTCAAATACAATCTCCCAACTCACTCGATCCTGGCCTCGGAGTGCATCTCCAAACTTGCTCAATCACAGCCTCCAAGTGTCTCTCCAAATACGCTCAATGACTGCCTCCAAGTGCATCTCCAAACGCACACGATCACGGCCTAAGAGTGTATCTCTCAGTTCACTCAATTGTCATTTTCAGGCGCATCTCGAATTTCTCTCATGCAAAGCCTACAGCCAGTCCACATATACCATGTGTAGATGGTTAGTTATATAAATACATAGATGAGAATAGAAACTGAATACATGAGTTTTACAAATTGTTGAACACTAAGTAGTAGCTATGATTTCCAGGTGCAACAGCAGCATTCCCAAAGAAGATGTTGTGTTTCCCAGAGTGCTCTACTGTCATTCAAGGGGCTTGCAGACTTGACCCCGGTGCTCCCTGCCTCATCGTTGGTGCTCCCACACTTGTCGTTGGCACTCCCAGACTTGTCGTTGGCGCTCCCAGACTTGTTGTTGGCGCTCCCAGACTTGTCATCAGTGCCCCCAGACATGAAGCCAGCGCTCCCAGGCTTGTTGTTGGCACTCCCAGACTCTATGCCGGCGCTCCCAAACTCGACGCCTGCACTCCCAGGCATGTCATCAGCGCTCCTGGACATGTCGCCAGTGCTCCGAGGTGCTTCGAGGTGCACCCAAAGTTCTCTCCGGCGCTCTGAGGTGTTCCCAGACTTATTACAATCACTTCAAAGGTACTCCTGAACCAATGATCAGATATCCCAATAACTCCAAAGGCCAGCCAGAATGCCCTCCTATGGTCGGATACTCTCCTGAAATTGACGCATCTAAGTTTACACTCCACATCCTCTCAGACTCTCCTGGAGGCTCCCAGTGACTAAAATAGATTTTGCTGATGTACTCAAGTAGATATAGTTTATTCTGTTGAAAGTCATATTCGATACACTTTGAAAGTCTCTTGCTAGTTACTAATATGTGATTATAGAGACATAGTGGGAAACCATGATGGAGTGCTATAGAAGCAGTGCTTCATGAGGATCATTGAGCAAACTTCAACATACATATACAGGCCATACCAGAGTGAGTTTGGAAATTCTGTTGGTAGGTGTGATCAACATTAGGTACAGATAAACTTCCAGGCTATAAGTATGAAATCTAGAAGGTACACCAGGAAGACTAGCCAAGCACAATGTATCTCTTCTAGAGAAGCTGTTATTCGGGCAGTAATCCATTGCATATTTCACCCATTGTACTTTCAAGTCTTGTTGATCTGCACACTGACTTTGATACTGTGATATACATGCAATTATGTACACTTGATATTATTGATACTTTTCATCACACTACGTTGCAGACTTGAAATCAAACTGCCAAATGAAATGCATTCTGGACACCCATGCAGTTCAATAGACATCATTCCAAGGTCCTGGGTACACTCCACAGTATACTCCTGATTGAACTCGATTGTTCACTCCCTGCCTGCTTCATTGTACTCTCCAAGGCAGTTCCCAAGGTGACTCCAACTACACTGCCAGGTATAACTCCAAGTACAATGTGAAGTACAGTCCCGATGTCCTGAGCATATTCCTCAATATGCACACAATTGCACTTGGTTACACACTCCCAGCCTGTTTCACTGTACACATCCAGGTAAGCTCTAAAAGTGTTCCAAAGTACACTATTTTGTAAGCTCCCAGGTACACCTCCAAGTATGCTCCCAAGTACTCCTCTGAGTATGCTTCCAAATACACTTCGGAGTATTCTCCCAGGTACATATTCAAGTATACTTCCAACTTCACTTTCCAATTTGCTCTCAAGTACACCTCTGAGCATACTCTAATGTCTACTCCCAATCTCACTTAACTATTTGTTTATATTGATGCTCCTGCATGCACAATCCAGAGTCTTACAGAGTTGCATGCACCAGACACCGGAAGGAGAATGGCAGAAGGGGCACCACATGTACCCGGTGTTGGTTGCCATGTAGCCAGAATCATGACATCTGTTGATATCTCAGTCTGAACCATATATTTCACATGGCCACTTCAACACTCTCTCACAATGCCTCACCATCATAATGTTGACAATTGCAGCCTGAGCTTTCCCCAATAAAAGTAGACAATATGATCTTAGAGAGAGCATATCTCCAACTCAGACTTTCAAATGGAATCTGCTCCTTGCTTCAAACCGATTGTATGTGTATGTGGAGTCATTCAGTCTGAGACTGACCATGATGAAGCCAATGGCAATGGCAAATGTAATGGCAATGGTAATAGCAATGGTAATGGCAATGGTAATGGCAACAGTAATGGCAATGGTAATGGTGATGGTGATGTTGATGGTGATGGCAATGGTGATTGCAATGGTGATGGCAATGGCAATGGTGGTAGTGATGGTGATGGTAATGGTAATGGCAATGGCAAGGGTGACAATGTTGGTGATGGTGATGGTAATGGTAATGGGGATAGCAATGCTGTTGGTAAGGGTGGTCATCATACCACCAGTGCTTAGACAAGTATGTTAGTGATGTCAACATCAGTGACAAAGCTGTTACAGACTTAGAGCCATGTAGTAACAAAAATTTCCACAAACTCAGAGTTTTTCATTAAGTTAAAGTTTCCTATGAAAAACATCACTTCTCCTGAAGCATGGCTCTTTCTTGCATAACACTCCCAAGCATGGCTCTCTCATGCACAAGCCACTCATGCACTACTCTCTCGAGTGTAGCTCTCTCACATATGACTCTCTCAATCACCAATCTCCCAAGCACAGCTCACTCAAGTAGGCTATCAAGTGGGCAATCGAGTAGGCTCTCAAGCATTCTCCCAAACACCAGTGGGTTTTCAAATTCACTCACAGTAAAGACTGCTGGCAGTAAAGTCATCTATAGTTCCATCTCCAGCAGCCAGCCATATATTGTTCCATAACCACACACAGACATTGCAACAAATACACTATAGAATACTATGGACTAGTCATCACACTGGCGACCATGGGAAGCTTACTATGAGTACTGCATGTTCATAGGTACATGAATTGCAACTTCTAGTTGATTTGCACTATTGCTGATATCTACAAGAAATTGGTCAATCTGGAGGTGATTTCTCTGAAGGGAGGGGTAATGAAAGCTCTGATTCTGTTCTTCAGTTAACTTGCAAGTATACGAATGTAACTACAGTTTACTTTACTTTAGTTGTTCTGGGTAGCTGTACAAGATCAATTTAGAAGAAGTTATAGGAAAAGGAGGTGCAAGAGAATTTGAAACTCTATTCAGCAACAAAATTATTATAATGTTAATACGATGAGAGCTTACTTTACTGTTCATCTAACAAAGAGTCACTGGAATGTGGTTCACAAGTTGAGATATAAGATTAAAGCTGAAGCAACTTTCAGAGATCAACTAACTTTTATGAAAATACTGGGTGATAGACTGGGTGAAGAATGTAGCTGATCATGAGTAGATACAGTATCTAGTAATACTTCATTATGAAGTTAAAGGTAGGTTGAATGGGATAACAGAACTTCTTGTTCACACGTGATGATAGAGCTGTAAATGAGAAAGACAGAAATTGAAAATGAAGCTGGGAAATATATACGAGAATATAAAAGGAACATGGAAAATAAGAGATATAATTTACCTCATAGGGTTTACATTACTGTGATTTAATATTCATGCCTGAACAAGATGAAGTCATAGTTGAAGATGCAATGGTTAAACTTGCCATATCAGGAATAGTAAATTAACTGTAGTATATAATATTCTCTAATTTCCAGTTTCTAAAGATAATTTCCACTGTCTTATTTCATCTCCATCAGCCATTTCTCTGTCATATCTACAACTTGGCTACTGTCTGTGTATACAAAATTCAGTCAGTCTTTTCAATCTTTTCCTTTTATGGAGATGGATAATACCCCTGGCAAGGATCCACCCAATATTGACTTGCTTTCACTTTCCGCTGTTCTCCCATTGTTTTTTTCTCATTTCCCAGTACGCTTTGTAACATTCTACACTTTGGATTCCTCTAATTGCATATTAACTAGTATATAGTATCTCAACAACAGATATTTTCTGCTTCCAAGTTATCTCCTTCTGATGGATTACTTTCTACTCTGTAAGAGTACAATAGTCATGTTAAATCTTGTTGCATTCTGTTACTTATAAGTTTCCCAATGCATACAGTCATCACTTCCATTACTAATGATTTCACAATACTTAGATCTATACCGAATAGTTGAAATATGACACCCATATCAGATATTTACTGTGGTCAATTGTGTTTCATAGTTTTCTCAATTTTGACCTCTAATTGCATCATTGATTTGACATAGCTACCCCCTGGCAAGAACTTCTCTTTATTGACTGAATGTCAGAATCCAAGTCTGTATGATCAGTATGCCAATGTATATCTCCCAACCCTCTTGTCACTGTCTCTCAGTACGTCTCTAAACTCACTGAATTACTACTTCCTAGTACATCCTCAAGTTTAGTTGATTATTACATTCCAGTAGACATAGTCCATAGATTTCAGTGTGTCTCCCAACTCTTGGTGTACAACCTCCAAGTGTGTCTCAAACTTTGCTGGGGTATAGCTGTCTAGTTTGCATGATTTCTGCCTTCGAGTTCATCTACAACCTCGCTCGATTTTAATCTGCATGTGTATCACTATAATTGATCTAATATCACTTGATACTCAATATAATAACTACTTTGATACACATGTTCAAATTTACTTAATTGCCCACTTTAGACATACCTTTGATTTAATGCAAGGATGATATCAATATTAATTTGATGATATGTGCATACAGTATTAGATACATTAATATATTACATTCCATATGATAACATAGCATATCTGGTTGTAATTCTGAAATACCAGTGGCTAAATATACTGAATACAAGATATGAAACATTTATAGGCCTCTATTGACCAATATCAAAACAATACAGAACTAAATTTAAAGTCCTCAGCAGATCTATATAGAGATATCAGCTGCTTCAAACTTTTACTCTCTGCGATATCAAATGTTCTTCAATCTAAATTGCTCTTTACCAGTGTCAGAAATTTCTGCTATATCTCAAAATGATTTTTGAGCATGACTAATCACTTCACTTTGCTCTATTGAAGCCCAAGAGTATCAGAAAGTATCTCAGAGCCCAGGAGATTTACATACACCGTTTAAACCATTGTGTGTTCTGTTAATACATTACCATATTCTGGAGATTAATATTTACGTTTAAAGTAATACATTCAGCATCAAATAGTTCAATATCACTACCTGACATATAAAACCAACTGCCACAATAGCTATTCATTCATATACCAACATGGCAAGTGACTATCAGTTCAAGTCTTATATACTGCAGTAGAATAGATGAAAAGGGAATATTAATACTTTCAGAATCTTCTGAACACTAACAATCATAATACTGTTTGAAATTATTGTTTCAAGGCGACTGATCAATTTCCACACAGTAATATAATTCGTCCCAATTCTACTCATCTCATAATCAGTACGTGTACAATTTCCAACAAACTGCTAGTTGAAACTGACACTAGATATTGTGATTACATTATCCATCAACCGAAATATACTGAACTTAACTGGTTATATTCCATGTGGTACAATATAACAGGCTATGGGAATGGGTAATAAAATATAAAGCTTCACAAAGTAACAAGATTCCACAGTATTGCTTATCTTACTATATACTGCATTTATTGATACCGCATGATATCAACACCCAGAGTAAAAATCGTTATTGGCATTTAAATATGGATATACTGCAGTATACAAAAAGTGGCATGTGAACAACTGCATTGCAATATTACAGGATGATATAACTAACATCTGCAGATTCAATTCAACTAATTAGTACAGGAGACATAGTGGAATCAGTATTCACTATTGTAGAGATGTCTATACTATTTCCCATTAAATATTCACAGTCGGTTCCCAATCGTTAGAGACATCTTGCAATGTCAAAATATCTATGTATGAAACTAGAGGATAATGTAAATTGAGTGAAGACATGTGTGTAACAAAGATTGAATATGGAGATGAGCTGTAGTATGCAAAGAGGAGAATGAATACAGTGATTATACAGAAGAAGAAATTTGCCTATCATATGATACTGAAGAAGAACTTGTATAGTGCTTTTTGCATTACTTCTAGTTCTTTAAGAAAAACACAAAGTTCTTTCCCAACTACATAAGAAATATATTTTGCTGCATACTAGAAATTGAATGGAATTGTCATATATGAAAATACATATCCCATGGTAAATATCTTGCAGAATGTCTTAATTATGTGACAGAATGTCATATTAATACAGTTCAGAAGGATCTAGTATTTTTCTCTCTCTAGAAATTCTTCTTACACTTGACAGCCCTTCTAGTACATGGTATAAGCCAGTGTATTTTGATTTTTTCCAAATATTGCTCCCCTTGAACCAAATTGTAACCATCTGCAAGTTGCCACTCTATTCAGTTCTATAGAATCTCTACATGAGAATAATTCAAAGGCATGGAGTTGACAGACTTACATAAACTATTTGTATAAATACTACCTCTGGAGATATTATATACTAGTGTAATTATCATTAAGTAATTTCAGTACTACTTTGTACAAACTGCAAGAGTACCTAATCAATAAAATCAGGTCAATATTTTGAATGCTTTAGATATATCTGATTCCATTCAAAGTTTATTTACCAACACTAAAATTGAATCTTTTTATTAAGACTTTCTAGATAGAAATTATAATAATTGGAATTGTATAAAATGAATCCATCCATTCAGGTATACCTGTTAGTTCCCAAATTAGTACAAATGACAACTATAAATGATATAAATATAAACTGCTGAAATAATACTTTTATATCTAGTTTAGATCACAGCTTAAATTGTATTCAATTCATCACAGAGCCACTTTATTTTACTATTTTCCTACTACATTCCACTTGAAACTACATTTAGTCTTTACAAACTTATACTATCTCTTTAGTATCCAACTCTATCTTTGAAATAGACTCTTTGTACAATATGAAACTTACAGTTACACATATTACAGAGCTTAAATTATATTTAATTTATCACAGAGCCACATTATTGTACTATTTTCCTACTAAATTCCACTTGAATCAATATTTTGTCTTTACAAACTTATACTGTCTGTTTAGTATCCAACTCTATGTTTAAAATAGACACTTTCTACAACATGAAACTTACAGTCACATATATCAGAAACATCTAGTCACAGAAGTATCAAAAATCACATTCACAGAACGAAGGTATTCCAGCCAATTGCCAATCATTATCGAGTATTAAAACTATTTCTTACAGTCTCCAACATTGGGAAACATATTGGGGTTCATGGATATCAATGACTTCATTAATTGTATGAAGCAAAATCAAGCAAACACCAAACCAACATTGATTAGTAATTAAAGTAATGACTAGTGTAATTCAAACTTCTCTCTTATTTTCAGAAGGTAATATTAAAGACCAACTGGAGGTTTTCTTTCAATGTCAGATATATTGTTGTAAGCTATTATAAACTACAACAGTGCAACTTTTAAAGAAATAGAATTATAAAGATATTGTTATAACTATCCATTCTTTTACAAATTTCCAAAGACCCTCTGTGGTTATTATACTGTCATCAAATCAGTGGAAAAACAACTACCACCAATATATTACCAAAGCTTAATAGTAATACTGAAAGATTTACATTTAACTTCTAACTATCAAAAGTCCTAATCTGTTTCAAATTTGCCAAGAGTAATTTTAAAATGAATTTACTAAGCATATTTTAACAATAACCACTATGACAGATACCAGGTAAGTATTTCCAATCTCTATTCAGAATAGATACCAACAATGACAACATGTTCACTCAAAACTCAAATCACATTCTAGTCCAAATTTCTATTTCTTCTATAACTTCACATTTACACTACATACAATTCAGTTGCAATGAAACAATTCAGAAACTGTATGTATGGCTATATTCCTAACAATGGAAATCTGAATAAACAGTTTTTCTCAGAAGAATGGACATTACGGATCAAAGAGTATCCTGGTGGAAGTAATCTTTTCCCTGCCACTGTATCCTACTGGTGTTTAGACTTCACTTAAATTCAAAAGATTTATCTTGTTGCTATTTTCAAACAATGATCTGGTTTGTACAGATGCAAAGTAACAACAGAGAATGATAATGTTAAAGATATATCTATAAATACAACTGAACTGTGAATATTCAACTCTGAACTATAACAAAAATGTATATTTATTGACTGTCATACTGAGCTAATACAACATTAATGGAATTGATAATCTGCAATAATCTCCAAGATTGAGATAATCAAGTGGTAGCTAATATTTTGTTACCATTTCTAATTATATGTATACTGGAATATTTCTTGTCTAATACATGCTGTAAGCAATCCTAAGACTCTTGAAGGGTACTTTGTAGTATCCAGAACTAACTGCGTTTTATTGCCTTTCTTCTGAAAGTTGATTCCAGCACTCTAACTCATTCCCAATGTAAATATGTCATGAAGTTGTAATAATGCTTCTAAATATCTTCTTGTCATTGATAAATACATATTTAAATGTGAGCTTCTTATTGCCAGGTTTGCCCATAGATAGATTTGTACTACTAAGTCTGAGTGAAACCATCCTATCATATACCTACTGAGTATATTGTAGTTTTGCAATTATGGCAAATAGCAGTTCACTTAAATTGTCACTACTACATGGTGATTAAAAATTTGTTATCTGTATTGCAGATATTTTGCTATATAGTGTAATGTAATTCATCTAAATTACTAAGTATATGCAAGTTCTCTTTCTTGTTCAATCTATTTAAAGAAATGTAGTCAAAATGAAGGGTAATATTTATATCTGTATTCAGTTATCAGCAATGCATAATAGTACTCCATTGGTGGCTAGCTTAGCTCTCATATGATTATGTATGTGTAGAGCTAGTAGAGTTGTTTTGTGTGAATATTATACTTTCTCAGTGTGATTGAAGTATTTGAGTATTTATAAATTATTGTTGTATTGTACACTATAAAATTCTGTTACCTGGTTTATAAGGAACCACTTCTAACAATAAGAAGCCTACAACAATATTATTATTTCAGATCCTCTAGATGTTTCACCATATACCACCTGATAAGTAGTATCTATTATCTTACTGTCATTATAATACTTTACAAAACCAATTATTAAATAAAGCAGTCTAATTACTATAACCAATTTCAATATCAACAATAATTTCTGCCAGTAAGTATATTCACCAATATCCTTGTTTTCATTGTCATTGGTGATCTACTCTCAAATTCAATGACATCTACCTAACTTACAGTATCTATCACTAACTGAAATGTTATTTTATAAGACAGAAAACCACACCGGCAAAAATTACCTTACATGATGCAAAACTCATAGAGAAGCTGATTTAAGGACAGTAATCAATAGCATATAGGATGCATAGCACAGTGAGGATGTATGGCGCTGCTTGTTGACTAGATTACTATGATATGCATATGATTGTATGCACTTGATACTCAACATTATGCTGCATTCAACAAGATACCAAACTGCCAAGTACACTTCACTGTATGGTACCAAGTATACTCTGATGTACACTTCAGATTGCACTCGATTGTACACTCCCAGCCTGGTTGAGTTACATTTACCAGGAAGCTCTCAAGATGTTCTCAAGTATACTGCCAATTGCACTTGACAATCTCAGCCTGCTTGACTATATGCTTCCAAGACATCCCCCAAGACACTCGCTAGTACACACAGAGTACGCTTCCAAGTGCACTGCCAAGTACATTTTCATGTACACTCCCGGTCAAGCTCTCAAGGACACTCCAAATTTCATGTTGGCTTAACTGTCCGCTCCCAATTGCACTTGATGATGCACTCCCATCCTGCTTGACTATACGCTGCCAAGTGAGCTCTCAAGACACACCTAAGGAGACTCCACCTGCGCTCCCATGACTATCTCTGAGTACATTATTGTGTATACTCACAGGCATAGTTTCCAGGATACTCCATCTTGCACTCGATCGCCCCTCCCAGCCGGCTTGACTGTATGGTCCGAAGTAATCACTCAAGACTCACAAGCATACTGCCGAGCACTCTTTCACATGATACTCCAAATCCTCTCAATGACACTCCCAGTCTACTTGCCTATACACTTCTCGGTACGCCCTCAACATGATCTTAAATTCACTCTGAATATGCACAAAAGTTTGCCACAAAGTACATACACCTCTGAGATCATACATCAATGAGTACATCCTCAAACACACTCCCAATCATGCTGCCAAGGATACTCCAAATTGCATCTAATTGTTCACTCCCAGCCTGCTTGACTGTTTGCTTCTAAGTACACTCTCCAGATACTCTTAAGAATACTGGCAAGCATGCTCTGAAGTACACTCTCAAGAGGTAAGACACTCCCAATCTCACCTGAGATAATGCTCATATGTTCCCTCCAGGGTGCTCAATTAAAAGACTTGCTCAGTTCCCAGTGCCAGATACCTCGAGACTGGAGGCAGGCGGCAGGTGGCGTATTGTGGTCAAAATTGTGATGTTAGTTGACATAATAGTGTGATACTTCTCTTTCACATGCCCACCACAACAAACTCCCATGATACCTCATAGTCATGGCGTTGACAGTTGCAGCCTGAAATTCTGCAGGAAATGTACAGAAATCGATGAAGAGGAGACAATATATCCAATTCGGATATTTGAGCTAAATCTGCTGCCTGCTTCCCCCAGATTGTGGGCATATGGGTGTGCATTTGGTCCAGGGCTGATGCTGATGATGGCGATGGCGATGTTGGTGATGGTAATGAAGTCGATGGCAATGGTGTTGGTGATGGTAATCATAGTATGAGAAGCACTTCGACAAGTTTGTTGGCTACATCAATGTTAGCATCAAAGCTTCGATAGACTTAGAGTGTTCTGTTAGCCAAAGCTTTCACAGACTTGGAGTCTTCTATTAGTCAAAGCTTCCACAGACTAAGAGCCTTTCTTTAGCCAAAGCTTCCACAGACTTAGAGCCTTCCATAAGCCAAACATTCCACACACACAGAGTCTGCCATCGGCCAAAAGCTTGTCATGATAACACAACTCCTCCCAATGTGCGGCTGTCTCAAATCGGTTGCTCTCATGTAGGCTATCCAGCAGGCTATCGCGCAGGCTTTCAAATTGTCTACGAAGTAGGCTCTGCAGAAGAGATTCAATCACCAGCAGGCTCTTATGCAAAGTCGGGCAGATTTTGTATACACTAGTGGTAAAATGGCAAATACTATATGGAGTACGAATAGATATCGGGCCATTCCTGACCGGCAGCCATATATTCCTCCATCGGTCCACATGTACATCTCTATGAATCCACTATAGCTGACTTTAGGCTGCACAGTGTGCAGGGGTCGCCAAGAAGCTCGCTCTAAGTGGCACATGCACGCGTGTGCGTTTAGAGCAGCATATAGTCCTTTGGCACTCTTGCTGATGTAACACACTGTCAATGTAGTCCTATATAGTGCAAAAGTACATCAGTTATAGTGAGAAAAGAATCGCAGGTACAATTCTGTTCTAATACTGCAGTATATTGTTTTTTGTTTTTATACTAATTACTTGTGGAGTTCTCTAGCACCTCAATATTAAATCAAGTAGTAAGTGGTAAACTTAAAAAACAAAGTTTGGAAGAAAAAGAAAAGAGAGAAGATACTTGAAAAAGTACAAACAGGTGTGCTAATGGCATAAGAGAGAGAACAACATAAAGAGTACAGGATAGTGGGATCGTAACAGTAACAAGAACAGAGAGCATGCACAAAACATAAAACTACTTGTGTAGACAAGAAAGAAACATCACAAAACAAAGAGGCCACATATTGGAAGGGCCGTCTGAAGGGGTACAATGTACTGAAGAAGAGAGAGGAGAGGAGAGAAAGCAGCTAAAGTTTAAATATAAATATTTCTAAATACACTTTGTTGTTAGTATTAATGGTAGAGATATTAAATCGCTAGTGTAAGATTCGCAGTGGGACTCGCTTCCCGGTAGAACACGTTAGGTGTCTCCTTTTAAATTCTAAATCCATTGAAGTGTTGGTTGTGGAGATATCGCGATTTTAGAATAGAGTGGGAGTGCACAAGTGTCCGCACACCATGGAATGTCCGACTGCCGGGTAACGTACTATTGTATCCTCCATTAAAACTTTTAGAGCAAATTCTACCGAGGTTGGTCAGTTTATATCCTGAAGTTTAACTCCAGAGCACTCTGAAGTAAAGTTCAGATCTCTGTTATCACCGAAACTCCTCCTTCCCTCTTCTCCTGTAGAACTTGCACCATCTCATGTTCTAAAATATCGTACCTTTGAGTTGCAAAAACATTGCAGGGCAATTTACACTTTGTCCTCACCTCCAGTCAAGTAGATTACTACATCGCTACGCCATATATAAGGCGATTGTTGGGACTAAGGATATGCTCCAATACTTGAAGTCTCCGGCGCTGTGGGTAGGTGGTATCGCTCTCTCTCTCCACTAAGTCGCTAACAGCTGACCGCCCAGAAATTTGTCGGTTTTTTCGAACTGCAACATGGCGCGGAACTTATCCTCATGAGCTTGTTAATAAACAAATCCTCCGGAATATTCGGAGTATTAGCCATCTTCAGTGGTAAGTGCACCATTTCATCCAAACTAGCGAAGATGATGGTTAATTAGCTTAGGAGCACAAATATCCATAATTCAATTTTCGATGTACTTCTACTCCCTTTCTCTATTTGGACTCATCTGCTTCCTCACTCCACAAATACGCAATCGGTCACCTTTACCCGCGTTGTCATTTGCGTACCTTTACCTCCTCGACTCATTAATAAATATTAGCTACACGGTACTTTTCGCCATCTCCTGGTTCTTTGTCCTTTCTTCCAATCATCGTGTTGCCTTACCATCTGCTGGCAAGAAGATGGATGAAGCTTCTCAAATTACCTCTACCTCTTTCAACGTTTCCCTTGTTAATGTTGTGTCCACCCCACCGGACACTTTCATTGGTGGACAGGAGGCAATTGCTGTGGGATCACCAGAGGATGCTATGGTCTCAGGTGTCGCAGGTGGCATGCTCCAACCGGAGTCCGCAACCAGTATCTTCATTATTGCAATTTTTTGGGCAATCAGGCTCTACTGTATCGTAGTTGTGTTTGCTTGGGCGAGACAAGTGGTTTGGTCCAGCGTCACACCAGCCGAAGAGCCATTCGAAGGTCGAAATGGAGGTTTTGGGTGGCGGGGACGTCTCGGGAGGAGTTTAATTAGCATCGGAAAAGGCTATTGGAGGGGTGAAGGGTGGGTATTACTGGGAGGGAATACGTTGAGAGGGTCCACTCCAGGAGACTGGCTGAGATTTAGGAGGGACAGAATGAGTGTGGATAGATATATAATATTTGACAACGAGAATGATCGGGAAGGATTATTCAGCAACTCGTACGCGAGTCAGGCTGTAGAAGATCGGACGCTCCTCTGCTATTAGGTGAGTGACCGGGTGGCGGCTAGGGTAACCATGGGGATGGAGTCAGAAATACTTTCAACTGCATACTAGTTACGGTAGTACACTTCAATTGCATCTTCTCTCTAATCCCGTGATAATGTGCCTTAGTATTTTGGCACTCATTGCTTGCTCCTACTGACCCCACTGGGTTTTATTCTGTTCGGATGATTCTTTCAAAGCGGGGGAATGCTGCAGAGATGCAATTGTAACTTCACGGCTAGATATTTCTGCATGTTCCTGTCATTGGTATCTATAACATCTGCTGAATATCATTACAATACATTGTCTTGCTGAAGTAGCAGAGAAGTGAAGGAAAATTAGGGGTATGAAGTATTGAAGATAATATTTTACAAATAGTTAACACAGATATAGAGTATGCTAAAGGACCAAGGATAGGATGTTGACAAAATTTATGAACTTAGAGACAATAGCCAATAGGGGTTTTGTTTTAATCCAATACACAATACAATTATATCAGATGCAGAACAGGATAAATATATTTAGAATCACACAGATTAAAATGCATATTCATAAGTGTTTATCATTCTGCACAGTACTTTCACTGTTTTCAATCTGGTTCTTGATAACATTCACAGATGGTTGTAAACATTAGAGTATTGATTTTATTTTCATACTTATGATAAAATATGAATTGAGTTATATAACTACTCCTAAAGAGAGTTAGTTGATAGTAAATATGTGAATATGTGATAAATGACAATTTTTTAACTATAATGTTTTTATATTACTATTGTTTAAATTATATATACTAATATTTCCAATAATTATTATAGATTATATTCTTATACTCAATGTAGGAATAAATATATTTATACTGCATAATTTATTTGTTATTTCTAGTCCAGTATACAATATACATTATCTACTAAAAAATATCTACATTTTTAATTGCAATATTTAGAACAGAGGGAAAATACACTTTGGATAAAAGTTAATTGTATAATCAAATTACTGGATTGATCTACAAACTATAGTTTTATATTTATTAATTTCTGATTAAATTTAAACTTTCATTTCTGCAACTGGAATTTCCCAAACTACATATCTATTATATGTCAAAAATACCATAAACTATAGAATATAACATGAATATAACTGACTGTGGATAGTTCCCCTATATGATAAGTATTGTAGTGACCAAACATTGAAACACTATAAAGAATTGAACTTAATATAAATATATAAATGTAATAGGTTGTCAAGTTGGCTTATGGAAGTATAGCTAGGCAGTTATTATCTGATCAGTATTTACTGTACAATATATATTACAACATTTATTATTCTAATATCCCTTCACCGAGGATATTGTAAGTAATTCCAAGCCATAAATGGAACATGCTATATAATAATATTCTTACTCTTCACTTTGTTAGACTATCTAGTCATAGATATAGTATGGCTAACTTAGACAAAGATTGCTATAACACATTATCCCCAGGATCATAACTTTAGTATTCCTGGTCTATTGGGATAAGGTAACTAACTCCCTACAGCAAATATTTAGTAATAAAACTATAACTGTAGATTTTGCAAAGACGTATTATTAACCTACAGTCTTGTGACTTGAGAGTATTATGGCAAATATTAAAAACTGTACAGGAATCGGATGCTGATAAAAGTACAGTGTCTGTTGAAAGAATTTGCTAAAGATTAGCGTTATAACAATTTCAAAATGTCACTGCACAGTCCAGATGAACACCTCTACCCAATACAACTGGAAAGATCATTCAAGCTTGGTGCTAAGGACATACCTTGATGTTCAACTCATATTGCAGACAATCAAATCTATCTGCAATCAATAGGAGAGTTAAGGCTGAAAGGGGGATAGTGATATTCATTGTACAGCTCTTATAGTTGACATAGCCAAAACACTGTATTAAATTTCAAATAGGGTATTACTTTACTCCTCAGCTAGAGCTGAAGCTGTGGGTGATTGTCAGTGCGCCTTCAGAAGGGAAAGTAGCTATGATAAGGCATTGCCAGCAGAAAAGTCCATTCAGAAATATCAAATGTCCATCCACACTTTGCAATGCATGTTCAGTATGGAGGTAACTATGGTGTTTCAGCAATTAAAGATAGTGTGTTGTATATTTCAATTACCATTATTGAAGAAATGTAGGTAGTGGTATATTGATGTGAAATGAGATTACCAGTTTAGAGAGCAAATTTTGAAGAGGAAGTAAGACTTACAAAGTGTCATCACATATTATTTGCAATTCACTGGGATTGAACATTTTGTTTATTAGTAAAGCAGACATGATAAAAAGAAGGGCCTCAATTGATCATTTATGGACATATGGTAAGGTGGTTGAATGGATGGCCTGTATAGGCTGCAAACTGGTTACAATCCAATTGATAAATATAGTAGTAATACAAGAAGAATATTTGAACATATTATGTATTATGTAAACTTAATATTAAATAATATCCCCATTGAATTAAGCTGTGTCAGGTTGTATAAGTATTCAAATGAAATTAATACATTAAACATATGGGAATTCTACTTAAATAATTATCATCAAAGTATGAAATACTATTCAAAACAATCCAATCCATAAAGCAATAATACTGTACAGTACATGCATTGGTAATTACCTTTATTGGCATTATAATGTTTTTATCTATAGTGAACTTGAGGATGTTTCATTTAGCTTATTTGCTATACTCTGGTTGTATTGGTATAGATATATATTATACACTTCAGCAATATACAGTAATACATGAGAACAATTACCTGAGATAATTATATCGACCACTGTAATGAGCTATTGCACAGTTGCCTTAATCACTGTATTTAGCAGGTATTTGCCATGAGTTAATTGGAAATATCCAATATAAATGAGATTTATACAGTAGCAATATGTTGGTTGTTAGTAGTCAAGAGATTTGAGAGTTGACAGTATGTAACATAGTCACTATTGCAGTCTAACACGATATAATTCCAATTGACAGTGCAATATCATTGGGGTTTTTCGGAAACAGATGATCTGGAAATGACTTACAAGAAGTCTCCTCAGTGGGGATATTAGTCAGCACTTATCAGCAGGAATATTAGAATGCTCTAATGCCAAAACTGTGGTATTATAATCAGAGCACTCTATGTTGAAAACTTTGGCAGAGACGTCTATGAAGACTGCTAGGAGTTTTTCACTGGATGAAGGTTAGGAAGCTATTGGAGATGTTACTTTTATACCAAACAGAAGTCTTAGATTTTAGTAACTTAAAAACAGTCTACTATAGCATATATAAATGTAACCACTAGATTTGACTAACTGGAATGCGACTAACAGTAATGAATAAATACATTGTGAGATCTACAAAGTAGACATAGAGAAAGAAAATATTCAATACATAATAAAACAGATTAAGTAGTAAAGTAGCAGAAGTAGCAGTAAAGTAAATTTGTTAGTAGTAGAATAGCAAACTAGAAAAGTTGATTTGAAGAAAGAATGACAAGAAATATACAAGCTGAAGGAAGATTATGCTTGTATTAATACTCTTTAGGCATTCCAGTGAATTATTTTCCTTATATGTATTCTATACAGTATTTAAACGACAATAACCAAAACTAACCAAATATAATATAACTAGTAAGTCAAATGTATAGTTATGTAAAAAGAAAATAACTCCAATTCAAGATATAAGAATCTACAGGAGATTACCAAATGATAGGAGATTAGTATTTAAGCAAATCCCATACAACAATAGCAACTTCCAAGTATATGTAAAAGTTGCAAGTGGCGAAATTCAGATGATGTATATCGCACTATAGCTATTGATAATCTCCAATGTTATTTATAATAAAGATGAAGAAGGAAGAATAAATGAGAATTACTTTATGTATATATAATATAGGGACTTGATTGTGAATATTATTTACAAGGGCTATAAGATTAGATATTGATATTATAAAAGTATGTAGGTAAGTATGTATTTATACTTACATTAGCAAAATGTGAAATGGTTACAAAGAAATAACTGAACAACACAGCAACTTTGAACACTTACACAGATTGTTCCTGGTACTTCCAGATACTCTCAAACAGGCTGAATTCACAGTGAAATGGTTACAGATTCATTGAGACAACTTCTAGATACCACTCAATGCTTGATAAGTAGAGAAATAGAATAAAAGACTATCCTGAAGAGTGCATAGTTGTATTCAGAATGTTACAAAATTGCGCAATTAAGTTGTTTAATATTCAAAGGTATTGTAACGATGAGGTTCATCAGATTGACTGATCCAGTAGATAGCAAATCAGGAGCTATACAATGAATGAGTAGTTGTTCCAATGTCTGGCTCAATTAGTGTTGGCAACAGGTCTAGGTAAACTACGAGCGGTCCAGGTTTGGACCACGAAAATGGTTCGGTTCAGTTCCAGTTCCGTCCTAAAGCCCAGTCAGCTGCTTCATGGCTAGACCCCTCAGTTCCAATCTCCAGTTCTGTGTTTAGGGTTTTTCAATTTAATGTGACATTCAGATATCCTACTGTTAATCGCAAAATATTGACTTTGGTACGTCATTGTCTATTTTTGATGAATTGGATGCCATTATAATCAGAGCAAACAGAGACACGCTCCCTACCCCATCATAAGAATGAGTGGCAATGGAGCATCAATGATTTCTGGTCATGCATCATGGGTAATCTGAGTGGCAATAGATTGCATACATTTATAAATGAAGTATTGGGCGCCATTAAAGGAAACAGTGAAAGCGACACACTCCCTGCCTCATCTTAAATATGAGAGTCAATGGAGTGTCAATGGACGGTCAATGATTTCTGGCCTTACATCATTTTCAATCAAAGCGCGATGTGGCTGTTATTGTCTCTATACGAAGTTGTGACCGTTTTGTAGGCGAAAACTCTCTTGAACACTATGTTGCAGCTGTGCAAATGAAGTTCGTTGTTGCCGTGCAGGAGGCTGTCGCAGGAATATCTCTTGCTAATTGGCTTATAAAGGCTGCCAACTCCATGTTTATGGATGCTTGTGATTAAGCACCACTTATAGTACCGAAGATGCAAGACCAACAATTGTTAACACTCCATTGACACTCATTTTCAAGATCAGGCATGGAGCCTGTCTCATTCTCTTTTCCCTATCAAGGCAGCCAACACTTCATTTATGACTGTCTGCAACCAATCACCACTTAGATTACCAAAGATGCAAGACCAAACATCATTGACGCTCTGTTGATGCTCATTGTCAAGATGGGGCAGGGAGTGTGTCACTACTATCTTTGCCTATAAAGGCAGCCAATACTTTGGTTATGTATAACCACAACTGAGTGAATTTTTGATTACCTGACTTACCAGACCTGAAATTGTTGACGCTCCATTGACACTCATTTTGCGATGGGCGTACCTGCAATATGCAATCATTTGATTTAGCATAATATATTATTCACATTGTTTTGGCAGCCTTTCTATAGTCTTCATGTACTTTCTCCTTGATCACAACATTGTTCATCAATAATACATATAAATATATCCTTTAAAAAATACTTTAAAGTGTCCGCTAATTGTAGATAATAATACACTCAACAATCCCGTTCGTGTTTATCAATGCTCATTTACACTTTCAGGTTCGGTCAATAGGCTGCTCATGTCTGCAACACAGATGTTAGCTGCATTATCACACAGCAGATAGCGTACTAACCTGTGGATGTTCCTTCATCCATCTGCCAATGAGGATGAAAATCTGTATCGTGCTTGCTATCCATGGCATATGCATCAAGATTGAAAAATTGAGGGTTGGGAAGAGAAGCATGTGCATATGCATATCACAGTGGCACATTGTTGATGTAGGGACTTCGAGCTCCCTCAGTATCAGTGGGTGGTGCAAGTGGCGTTCTGGGGAGAGGTGGCTTCGGTTCGGGTGTGGGATGGCTGTGTCGGTCAAGTGGAGTTACATCCATTCCGTTGCGCCTCCAGTGTGTCTGCAGATTTTTTGCCACGCAATATTGGTAAGGAAGGCAGCCATGTGTGAGGCTTTCATGAACCATAGCTGGGTGTCTTTCCATTGCAGCCTTCACCTTTCTGTCCCCAGGAAACTCAACTCCCCACTTCCTCTCCTCTTGGACTTTGGTGCGAGGTTTCTTGAGCAAGTATTGCATTTACTCTCCTGCGGCGCATGAATACCCTCCTTTGGACATGTTGGCCATATTCAACGCACAGCGCATGTCAGATCATTCTAGCTGTACCCTACCTCCTTGCTGTGCCATTGGAGCAGTCATGTTGAAATCCTACAAGAAATTATTCGCATTATGTAAATATGAGATTTGGCTCTTACCTCTACCATATCTGCTTCCATAGCCTCCTCCAAGATGCTGATGGCCTGTTTCATCGACTCTCCGGGACTGTTAGCAACGGGTCTGGGTGACATGCCAACGGTCAGGATTGGGAGCAGCAAAACTGCTTGGTTCGGTGCCAGCACCGTTCAACAATCTGACCCACTGCTTCTTGTCCATCTAAACCCGGACTCATACCTGTCAACCCGTGGGATGTGCCTGGTTTGGCTAGACCTGTTGGGTCCGATCTCTGGCTCTGCATTTTTCATTGTTCCATATATTGTCGCATTTAGATATCCAACGGTTAATAGTAAATATCAATGATGGTACGTCATTGTGCTTTTGGGATGCACTGGCCGCCTTTATAATCAAAAAATGGACAGACACGCTCCCTGCCCCATCCTGGAAATGAGCGTCAATGGAGCATCAACGATTTTTGGTCTTGCATCTTGGGTAATCTGAGTGGCGATTGGTTGCAGATAGTCATAACTGAGGTATTGGCCTCCTTCAATGGCAAATGAGAAAGCGATAAACTCCTTGCCCCATCTTGAAAATGAGTGTCAACTGAGCGTCAACGATTCAAGGTCTCGCATCTTGGGTCATCTCAGTGCCGCATGATCGCAGACCTCTACCAAGGAGGAATTGGCAGCCTCTCTAAAGAGATAAGCAAGTGACATTCCCATGACAGCCTCCCAGATAGTAACACCATATTTCATTTACATTGCTTCAACTAAGAGTTGATAAGCGTTTTAGCCTAGAAAGACAGTCAAAACATGGTATATAGACAATAACCGACGCATTGTTCTTTGATCACCCATGATGACAGGCTCACAATTGTTGACACCTCATTGATGCCCATTTTCATGATAGGGCAGGGAGCATGTTGCTATCTCTTTTCCCTATAGAGGCGGCCAATACTTTGATTATGCCTAATAACAACCGAATCGCTTTGGACTTACCTGACTTACAAGACCAAAATTCGTTTATACTCTGTTGATGCTCGTTTTCAGAATTGGGCAGTCAGTGTGTGGCTCTCTGTTTTGCGTATGAAGTGAGCCAATACCGCATTTATGAATGGCGACAACCAATGACCATGCAGATTACCAATGATGCAAGAACAAAAATTGTTGATGCTCTGTTGATGCTCATTTTGCCATTTGTGTATCCACACCATGTTATCATTTAATTTGGCATAGTCTATCATTGATGGTGTTTTGGCACCCTTTGTACCATCTTCATGTACTTTCTGCTTCATCACTACATTGTTCAGTAATAATACATATAAACATATCCTTTACAATATACTGTAAAGTGTCTGCTAATTGTAGATAGTAATACACTCAAAATTCCCATTCGATCCCATCAATCCTTGTCTTCGCTGTCAGGCTTGCTTAATCGACTGCAGTCATCTGCCAAATGGATGTCTGCTGCATTACCACGCGGCAGATAGTGTACTAACCTGTGGATGTGCCTTTCTCAGTCAGCAAATCTGGATTGAAATCTTTATTGCGCTTGCAATCCTTGGTATATGCATCAAGATTGCAAATTTGAGTGTTGGGAAGAGGGGTATTTGTATACACATATCTGGGTGGCACACCTTCCATTTAAGATGCGTGAGCTACCTCAGTGTCACTGGGTGGCAGAGGGGGCATTCCGGGCAGACGTTGCGTCGGTTCTGGGGTTGGCTGTCTGAGTCGCCCTGTTGGAGGAGCTCCTGTGTCATTGCGCCTCCAGGGAGTCTGGGGATTTTGTGCTGTGGCATTTTGGAACAGATCACAGCAATCCATTTGATTCTCCCGAAGCATAGCCAGGTCTCTTTCCATCGTAGCCTTCACATTCTTATGCCCAGGAAACTCAACACCCTGCTTCTTCTCCTCTCATACTTTGGCCCACGGTTTCTTGATCAGATATTGCGTTTCCTCTAATGCAGCGCACGAAAACTCTCCTTTGCCCATTCTGGCCATATTCCGCGCAGGGCGCATGTCAGAATGTTATAGCTGTACCTGATTTCCTTGCCATGCCAAAGTTGCAGACATGATGAAAACCTACAAGAAATCAGGTGCTGCATTTATATATCAGTTTCAGCTAATACCTCTACCATATATGCTTCCGTAGTATACTCAAACATTGTTAAAGTCTGTGTCATCCAGTCTCAGGGATGCTTATCACTCGATTTGGGTGCGACAATTGTGGGGACGGGTTTGAGTGCGGCATCACGTGGGTCGGTTTATGGTTGTGCGCGGCGGAGCCGCATGCACTTGAGTTCTTGTGTACGTGTCAATTAGACTTAGCGAGAGTCAGTGAGTTTAGGTCAATAGAGAGATTCAGGACACAGGACACCGGACACCGTATAACAACAATCCCAGAGCTGACAACATTATGATGGTGGATGTGGTGGACTGTGCAGACAAATGCCCTGGTTGATCATGGAGGATTCTTGTTACAGGCGGATATAAATTGGTCGGGCAGCACTTTACGTACACCAGCTGAATGTCACATCCTTACATAAATTCAGTCTGCCTCGATACGACTATAGTCCCATCTGATCGCATGCTGCTTCTTATTCCTGCTGCTTCCACTCTTTCAGACAATTTTTAACTGTGAGTCCAGGGTCATATTTTAGGTGGCTGCGTTTGCAGCATCATGGTGGACTAAGTGGTGTCTGCGTTGTGGATGGGTCTCACCAGGTGGCATGTTGGATGAAGTGCACGTCATTCTGCTCGATTCGGATCCCCTCGCACCATGCTGATGTGTTTGTTGAGCGATGATTCACTGGTGTGGAAGTGAAGAGATAATGATAACAAATGAAGTTGGAAGTCCTAAAAAAGTTGATAACAAAAGGAAGTGGGAAGCCCTGAGGAATGTCTAGTTAGTTTCAAGTCAAAATGGAATGTGTAACAGCCAACTTGCACGTTCTACACAAGATGACACCTGCTGCGTATTGCTGCAGATTGCAAGAGTCTCCAACCATCCTGGGTTTTGCGCCAGGTCGGTGCAATGTTGAGGGTTTCTTTACAGGGATCAATCGAGGTGCACAACAGCCGAAACATGGTGTTTGTGAATCATCCACAGCACATTCTTCAACAGACATGAAGTCTGCTGATGATTGTCTCAAGAAATCCCGGGGATCTTACATGAAACAGACACCAATCATCATGCAATGATGCACGGTAAGCAGTGCAATTCCCAATGTCGTGATGGTCAAAACACAGATTCTGCTTTGTTCAAGTCGAATAAGCGTACCAACCTCGACTTAACAGATGCAGCTTGCCTCCATGTGGTCCATATCTAACAATTTCCAACATCTTGCCCATCAACAGAGTCAACACAAAATACAATGATGAATGCTCTGAAAAAGAACCTTTCGCCACTACCTGCAGGCAAATATGGCGAATCCACAATGCGCTGCACAGGACAACATCAACCGAATGAAGGCAAGAGTGGCTTGGAAGCAGAAAGGGTCTGAGCTGTTGGAGCATTGCGCAGCGTGCGATCCAAAAAGAATCTTGCGGCGGGGTCATGATGAGAAAAGCACTGTTTATAAAATGAAGGGAAGGAGAAATGGATCGAGGATTATATGGACAGAGATACCGCTGTGGCAAAAAAGCGAGTTGAAGACGTAGACACAGGACTTAAGCAGGATCAGGAAGATATGAGATATGCTGAAAACGGGGGAATGACAACCACAAAGCATGAAACAACACATGAGTAGATGTTGAATGCCATCGGAGATAGACTGAGTGATCTTGAAAGTTCGGACAATGGGCAGGATGGGGAAGAGGAGGATGACGATGAAGAAGATTATGAGCTTGGCAAGCTGACCTAACATGACTAACCCGGCAGGGTGATGGGCATAATCTCTAAAATGGTATAGCATTGGACGGAGCGTTTTCTGCTGAAGATGATGAAGCTTGCCGAATTGACACATGAAGGCTGGGGAGACATGGCCAACTACATCTGAAAGAGAGATAATAAGTATGTGACAAACAAATGGAAGGATCAGGCTGTCGTTCAACCGCGAACGGAAGATGACGTAGCCTCATCTGCACGGACCAAATTTGGCGAGCCGATGGACACTCTGGATAACATCCCCAGAAACCCCCAAATCCCATAAGTGACCTCTCGGAAACGAAGTAGTCATCTGAGGCTAGCTTTCCAGAAACCCCTGATACACACCCATATTCTGGCTTGTACGCCTGAGGAGGCACCCACTCTGTCACCGATCAAGCAATCAAAGCCTGTTGAACATGTCTGCTTTTACTCCTGCATAATGTGTCAAAAGCTAATTACCAGATAGAACTCGGATTCAGACGAGGAAATGGTGACGCCTCGTGCATAGCCAGAGGAGTCAATATTTAAATTGATATTTTTGATGACGCATCTCCTCGAAATGCAATAGGTGTACCTATTTTGCCCGTTGTCAGCTTTGAAATGATTCCAGTGACCAAATTGTGAGACATGATTATTCGTCCGTGCATGTGCAAGGGTCGGATGGGCCATGCCAATGTACTAGACTCTAAATCGTATTGTCTGACGACGAATGAACTTGATATTATTGCGCCAGTTACTGTTATGTCTGAAAAGTAATGCTTAATTACAGACGAAACTCACTAATATAATTTAAGTCAGTGATGTCATAGGAGTTATAGAAGGCGCTGTTAAAGCACAATGCGAACCGGGATGAATGACAACTGGCATGCTGCATTGGTTCATGCATCCAAATGTATAACTGTCTGCACAGACCTGCTCCACATGGACCAAATTTTGAAAATTGTATATGGTTGGTCATGGAGATCGTGGCAAGTGAGCTGCATGAGGAACAGTGAGGAAGCAAGGCCAAACATATCGAAAACTATTATACGGATCTACATGCGGTGAATTGCTGGCTGAATGTGCCGTAACGTGATAGGCTGACGTCATGTATCACTCCGGTAATGTGTCTAGTGGTGGATCAGACAATGTGACGCTTTGAAGCTTTTGGATGGAAATGTTTATACATAGAAATGATTTATTGCCTGGCAATAATGACTGTACTCATTTATACATACAATTGTTGAGCATCCGAGGACTGTTAGGAAATTATAAGGGTGAGCATCAATGGAGAGTCAACAATTTTTGGTCTTACATTTTCTGCAAAGAACGGGCTACATAATTACATCCTTCAAAAGTGACTATCTTGGCCGTTGTTATCGGTAAAAATGAAAGTGACATGGTCATTGCCCCATCGATGGAATGAGCGTCGACGATGCATCAACGACTTTTGGTCTTGTGATTCTGATACTCAAAATAAGACTTGGTCGCTGTGATACACAATCAAAGTATATGCTGACTTTAAAGCCAAAAATGATAGTGACAACATCGCCACAATCTCTTAAAAATGAGTGTCAACAGAGCGTCAGCAATTCTTGTTCTTGTTTCTCGGATAATCAACCTGCTGTGCAACAATATTAAGCTATAATTGAATGTTGGCCGCCTTTATGGGCAATGATGGTATTGACAATATCAATACCACCTCCTGAAAGTGAGAGTCAATGGAGCGTCAACGATTCTTCGTCTTGCATCTCAGATCATCAAAGCTCAATGCAACCATGTCACCCTATAATCATAGTATCAGCCGCGTTTGTGCGCAACAATGCTACTGACGATATCGCTACCACCTCCTGAAAATGAGCGTCAACAGAGACTGAATGATTTCTGGTCTTCCATCTGGCACACTCAACGCTCTGTGGATCGGCATTAACCCATAATCAATGTATTGGCCGCCCTCATGGGCAACAATGCTAGTGACACTATCGCTACCGCCTCCTAGAAATGATCATCAGCAGAGCGTCAACAATTTTTTGTCCGGCATTTTGGATAATCTATGGTCTATGGAACAAGGTTAACCCATAATCAACCTATCGGCAGCCTTTATGGGCAAATCTGGTAGTGACGATATCGTGTTCGCCTCCTTCAATTCAGCACCCATGGAGCCTTAACAATTTCAGTGGGGGCTCAGTAAGCTACACAGCAATGAACTGCATTGCATTGTTCCTGAATTGAGTGTCACGCAGTTAGTCATTTCAAAATGTCCTTGTATACAACTTCACAAATATGCATGCAATGTCTCTCAGATCTGACTTTTTTTGCTTGTAGCTCTAGAGTCAATATTTAAGAACCCCCATTCTACTTTACTATAATATAACTTGTGAGAGTCTCTCAAGTTGGATTATGCAGCGATCAAATTCCTACCGTGATGTCGGATTGAAAATCATTGAATAAGTCATCGCTAGAGGTTGTGATCTCTTGCAAAAATGAACATGCCTTTATTCATGATTTCAGCGACCATACTTTGTAAATCATCTTCGATGCTTGGTGGGCTTCAATGAATTTATGCTCGAAACCCCCTGTTGCTCGGAATGATTCTAGACATGCACTGTCATGGCAATTTTATTTGCACTGCGGAATCGAGGGGACGGGCTGCCCTGGCATCATATGTATCGTTTGTCATCAAGTTCTTTGCCATCCAAGAGAACATTGGACCAGCTCAATGGGGAAACGAATGCTGGCAAATGCTCACATTGCAAAGATAAATGAAGGGACACATTCGGAAGTTACTAAATTGACTAGTTCAACTGTCGATGAAGCAGCTTGGGAGATCGTGTGGAGACAAGGAAGTTGAGGAATTACAATAGGAAGATCGCAAAGGAAATTCATATTGGACATTCAGGCTTGATCCTCATCATCTGAATTGAAAGACAAAACGCTCCAAACTGGCAACAAAGGACTATGAAACTTCCGAATTTCACTAACACATGTGGAATCACTACCTCTGGTAAGGATTTGTTACAGCTCATATACCATGGAACAGTATATCGAATGTCCAGCTACGACGGTCTAACAATGCATTACTAGGTGAGCTAGTGCTGCTGTCTGCCTCCATACTTAATATCATTTGTGAGAGGGAATACTCATTGACAGTGGATGCATCTATGAAACAATTGCCGTCAGGAAAGAACATTAGTGTAGCATTGGGCAGGTGGACATCAAAGAACACACTAGCCATAATGTTGGTAATCGTGTACTATATGGATTGCAATTGGGCATTCTGAGAAATATACCCCGCTTTCAATGAGGTGCATCAGCAATCCATTTCCTTATTTGAAAGCTATTTAAGGATGAGAGGTGACGGGCCAACATACTGGAACAAGGCTAGCCGTACATTTGAAGGACGTTCTTGATCATTTTCAACTTACTGACAGCGGTTTGCTTGGAATTGCGACAGATAATGCTTCCACAGATCACTCGAGGACTAGTGAGCTAAAATCAACAGTTGAGGCCTCCAGAATCGAGTGGCCTGCATGGAGGAACCGCATATCATGCAGGGCGCACGTCATACAGCTGGCTTTAGGTGCATTCATGAGCAGTCTCAGCGTAATGGGCCGCACCAAGTCTTAGGAAGCCCATGAGCATGATCAGCAATATGGAGTGAATGAAAGCACAGAGATTGGGAAGAGTCAAAGACTTGGAAAAGAGGGCAATGCTAGAATCAACAACGTGTCGGCTATGAGACCAGATTTAGCAAAGATCATTAAGAAAGTACGTATTTCAAGACATTTTGGAAGACCTGAAACTGACCTTGATATAGCAGAGAATGCTTCCTGTATAGATTACACTCACACCTGGTCGTCGAAACGAGATAATTGCCTGTCAAATAGCCAAAGTATCAAGTGCAGTACTACCTATTATAGACGTGAAAACACAGTGGAATTCGACATCAGAGTTGCTTGAGCTAGCCTAACAATTATAACAGTTCACCTGTGAGTGGCTCAAGAATCCAAAATACGGTGATTACCCGCCACTCTTCACAACACAAGATGAATGTACCATCGTGAAGTCGGTCATGGACATTTTGAGGACATTCCAATCCTGGACCCGGTGGATGTTGAAAAGGTAGATGCTTACTCTGCATCACATCATCAGTATCTACAATGACATGTTCGACCATATGGATGGTGTTATGTGAGCATCAACTAGGAAAAAGACTCAATGGAAGGAAGAGTTATACTTTGCTGTGAGGTTTGCGCGACAGGAGATATCCATATATTGTGCTGAAGTACCTCCAACGACCGGTATGCTTCTTAGTTCAGCACATATCCTTGATCTGTTCCGGAAGTTGACGTCATTTAGCAAGTGGGACGTGTGAACAGATATTATTCCTGAGGACGAGACTTCATATACTACCTGGTACCAAGAGGCATTGCTTAAGTATGTGTAGAAATACGACTGGGCCAAACAAGAATGAATTTCCATCACTAAACCCGAAAGCGGACCGAGGAACTATATCTTCCCCTCTGCAAAGGCTTCCGGATCCGGCCAATCCTCCTTTGATCCAGATGATTCATCCAGCGCTGATGAAGAATACTTAACGCCTAAAAATGTGGGTGAAGTGACACCTGGGCAACGCAATTGCACAGCACACTTATTGACTGCCGCCAGGCTCTATTTGAATTCACCCCCTGAATTGGCAAAGAACTGGGGGCAAGTTGATCTAAATCTCAATGATTACCACTCCGACCCAATGGAGATTAGCAGTACATTTTCGATACCAGATATCACTGACTGGTGGGAACAACAAGAGGAAAGACACTCAAAGTGTGCCGATGGCTGTAATGTGGTAGGAGAGAGATCCTCAATCATACCAGATGGTTTCGGAGGGGACTCCGGTTGTTCCCTGTGGCAGGATGATATTGACTGGAGGCAGTCCAACAACGAAGGCAAGAGCCTTTGTGAAAATGTGATTGGAAGGCAGTGTGCTCGTGCCCATATCGGGATTTTAGGAGGCGATGACTCAGCACTCGATCCGACAATGAGAGAACCTGACTCGGAAATATAGAGAGAGGCAGAGGACAGAAACTTGCACAGAATGGCCAAGGCCCTTGACTTGTTGGAGATGTGGCAGGGCAGCCAAAATCTACATGCTACTCAGAATGAATCTTGTGCTCGAAACAAGCAAATGACTGCTATCGGATACACTTCAGACACTGAAGATAGTACCAAAGCATTCTGGTCACTCTTGCAACAGGATTGTGTCGCTGCATTTAAATTTTCGGAAAGATGACCTTTGCCACCGGTTTTGTCTGCACAGGACATCCCTGGAGGATGAACTCAAGCATTACATGTCCACCGAATCAGAAGAATTGACCCTCATCCAGTCGCAAGTGATGAGGATAGCATACCTGAAAGCATTTCAGACACCGAAAACTGGCTAAACAGGAATGACCACCAGGATCATCGAAATGACAACGAAGGAGATTGCGCGGCAGACATTGAATCTCATATAGAGCGAGATAATGGCATTGAGGATCCGGAAAAGCCAGAGCAGTGGGATGTCAGTGCCACACGAAATGTTCCCAGATTGGTTCGGCCAACATGGAAGTCATAGAGACAGGATGAAAAGGTGTTGGTAAACGTCAGTGCGGTGGAAACTTGGAGCAATAAAAGAATCAACAAACAGTACGACACAATGCGTCAATATGTTTCACCAGCTTCTGTATGTAGCTTGAACGAGAGTGGCATTTAGAGATATATTATGGGAGGTTGCTGAGCAGTCGAATGTGACTATCGGTTAATAAATTGATGTATAGCTGACGCAATGAATCCTGTCGCAAGATATATAAAGTACAATAGTATGAGAGCGAACAGTGCAAGAATATTATAGGGCTCGGCTTTGCCACAGGTCCGAGTCCCGATCAGTCAGAAAGGCAACCACTAAGTTCAAATCATTCTGAAAACAATTATCGATGGCAGCAGATGCTGAATGGAAAATTTGTCAAAATGAGCGTTAATGCAGCATCAACAATATCTGGTCTTGTAAGTATGGTAGTTGAATAGTGATTTGGTCGCTGTTAGGCATAACTGACATATTTCCAGCGTGTATACGCAAAAGAGACCGCAAGACAGTGACTGCCGCATTCTGACAATGAGCGTCAACGGAGTATGAACGATTTTTTGCTTTGCATCTTGGGTAATCTAAGTTCTGATTCGTTGCAGACATCCATCAACGAGATATTGGCAGCCTTCACGGGCAAAAACAACAGCGACACGCTCCCTGTCACATCCTGAAAATGAGCATCAACTGAGCGTCAACAATTGTTAGGCTTGGAAACTTGTCAATCATGGCATCGTGCGGATAGTCGAGCACATAACAGAACCATTGACTGCCTTGATTGGCAAAAATACAGTATATCAAAGGAAAAACACGGATACGAAAACAATTGATATCGCAAAATGCAAACCATGCACAATGAGATCATTCGCTGTTGAATACACCATTTTGACGGGATACTATTAACACACTGCAAAAACAAGAGCCTTATATGAATCTATCGATGGACCTGGTGGGCAACACGCTGACGACCTACCCGATTCGTAGTGGGCAGGAGATGGATATCGAGCCATACCGGAGTTGACTGTTCCGGTGTATTGACAACCTGAACCGCCCATTTGGCGATGGTCCGGTTTGGAACCGGACCTAGAGCCGAGGTGACAGTCTGGAACCATTGCTAACGCTACTCTTGGCGACGCTTGTCAAAAGCTTCGTGAGCTGCAATCACAGAGGTGGCAACATCATGATGCTCGATTTCACCTACTGCGTGGACAAATGCCTTGGTCGACCATGGAGGTTCCCTGTTACTGGCAGCTCTAGATCGGTCTCCTAGCTCTCTATGTATACCCACTGTACATCATATGTTTAGTTGATGGCTGTTTACAGCAATATGGATATAATTACATCCAATTGCATGCTGCGTCTTACTCTTGCCGCTTCCAGTTTTACAGATAATTTTTAAATGTGCATGCTGGGTTATATTTGGGTTGGCTACATTGGCAGCATTGTGGTGGACTAACTGGTGTCTGCCTTGGTGCTGAGTGTCAGTGAGCGTTGGATTGGATGAAGCGCCCATCGGTTGGCCTGATTTGGATCCGCACTCACCTGGCTGAGGTGCGTGTGTAGCCATGATTCACTGGTGTGCAATTGGAGAGGAAGATGATACCGAAAAGAAGTGGGAGGTCCTGAGGATTATATACTTAGGTTCAAGTCATAATGGAATAAGTAACATCCAACTTGCACAATCCACTGAAGATGAATCTGGCTGCACACGGCTGCAGGTGGCAGGGGTTTCCCACAGGCCTGAGAGTTGCAGTAAGTTGGTCCCATTTTCCATGTTCAGTCACAGGGATACTTAGAGGTTCACGACAGCCGATAACTCATGATTATCAACAAGAAACAGGAAATTAATTGAATGACAGGACATCTGGTGATGTGTGTCTCAAGCAATCCCTGGGATCTTACATGAAACTGATGGTAAAGATCAAGTCGTGATTTACAGTTAGCATTACTATTCCCATTTTGGTGATAGTCAATGTGAAGATCTTGCTTTGGTCAGGTTGGTCAAACATACCAACCGTGACATAAGAGACACAGCTTGCCTCCATATCGTCCATGTGTTGCAACATCCAATGTCTTGCCCAACAACAGAGTCAACCCAAACTACAATGGTGAATGCTCCCAAAAAGAACTTTTCACCACTACTGGCGGGCATATACAGCAAATCGACAAGGTGTTCCACACAACAACCTCATCAAGTAAATGAAGGGAAGAACGGCATAGATGGTGGCAAAGTACGAGCCGTAGGGGCATTGCGCAGCTTGCAAGCTAAAATGAGGCTTGAAGTGGCGCCAAGTTGACACATGCACTTGTAAAGCAACACAGAGAAACTTAAATTGTTTGAGGATTATGTTGGGAGTGAAACCACTGTGGCAACAAATCGAGTTGATGATGGAGAGATACTGATTGAGCAGAAGCAGAAAGATAAGAGAATTGCTGAAAACTTGGGATTGACAACCAGAGGGCCAGACAAAATGTTTGAAGAGATGATGATTGCTATCAGAGACAGTCTGAGCGATCTTGGATTTTCCAATGATGAGCAGGATGGGGAAGATGAGGATGATGAAGATACAGAGCTGGGCAAGCTGAGCGAAGATTACAAACCCGGCTGGGTGGTGGGCACAATCTCCAAAACAGTAACACAGCACCTCGAGAGATTTTGGCAGAAGAAGATGACGCTTGATGAATTGACACAGCCAGGATGGGGGGACGCAGATCAATACTTCCATGAAAGCGATAAGAAGTAAAGCACGACTGAATTCAGGGTTACAGCAGTTGTTAAACTGCAAACGGACGAAGTCGCTGCTGCACACTCACTGACAACATTTGAAGGGCTTATGGAGACTCTTGATAGTGTTCCCAGAATGTCACAAATGCTGCAAGGGACTTCTCGACTACGAAGTAGTCATTTGACGGTAGCGTCCAGGAAACCACAGTCAAACATACACTTACCATCACTGTCGCCGGACGCGAAGCTCAAATTGTCACCGATTTAAATAGTGAAACCTGCTCAACCGGTAAGGTTTTACCGCCGCACGTTGCCACCCTAGTTAATCACCATATAAAAACTGGTTTTGGACGATGAAATGGTGACACCTCCAGTATTGCAGCAGGAATCGATATGCAAAATGCTATGTTTGACGTCACATCCATTTGAAAAGCTATTCGAGTACCAATTTTGCTACGTGTCAGCTTACTCTTGTATTCAGTGATCACATTGTGAGAAGTTGTAATTCACCTTTGTGTGTGCAAGGGTCATACTCACCATGTGAAAGTACCAGACTCGAAATCAGACTATGAGACGACCAATAAACTCAATATCGTCTAGCCTGTTACTGTTAAGTGAGAAGGCAAAATCTAAATTAGTGACACAATTTTGTAACACAATGTATGTGAGTGATGTCATGCATGTCATAGAAGGAGCGGTCAAGGCGCAATACATACCTGTCTGAAAGATGACCGTCATGCTGTATTCACCCATGCCTCCAACTGCAACACTCTTCGCTCAGACCTGGTGCACACTGTTGACATTGTGAAAATTGCTTATGGTAGGTCATGGAAACCCAGGAGAATGAGCTGGATGAGGAACGGTGAGGAATTCGGACTATATTAATCGAAACCTAGTGGAAAGCTATACATGCCGTAAATTCCTGGGTGAAAGCGCAGGAATGTGATAGGGCTACGTCATCCATCATGCAGATGATGTTCATTGGGGTGGATTGGACATTGCAAGGCCACCAAGGTTGTGGATGCAAATGATTATACATCGAAACAGTATATTGGGAGTGAGTAATGCCTATGCTATTTGTAGAATACATTGATGATGAGTACAATGACTGTGAGGATGTGTTTAGTGTGAGCATCAATGGAGCGCTATCAATTTTTAGTCATACACTTTTGGCAATCAACTGGCTGCAATGTCAAATCCTGCCAAAGTGAAACTATTGGTCATCTTTAAAGGTAAAAAGGCGACCGACCCGCTGTTTGCCCCATTCTAAAAATGATAATCAACGGAGCGTCAACAATTCTTGGCCTCGCATCTTGGCTAATCCCAGGTCTGTGCAATGACATTAACCCACAATCAATGTATTGGCTGCCTTTCTAGGGAAAAATGCATACAAAAACAGCGCTACTGTCTCCTAAAACTGAGCGTCAACGAAGCGACAAACAGTTTTCGTTTTGCAACGTGAATAATCTAAGGGCTGTGCATTGACATTATCCAATCATCCAAGTATTGGCTGCCTTTATGAGCAAAAATGCAAGCGAAGATATCGCTACAAGCTCCTACAATTGAATATCAGTGCAGGGTGAACGATGTTTGTTCTTGCATCTTGGATAATGACATCATGATGCAATGGTGTCAACCCATAATCCATGTATCGGCCGTCCATATGGGTAATAATACTAGTGACAATATCACTACTACCTCCTATACATGAGCGTCAACAGAGCATCAACGATTATGGGTCTTGCATATTGGATAGTCAAATGGCTACTCAACTGTGATACCCCATAATCAAAGTACCAGCTGGCATTATGGACAAAAATGCTGGCGACAATATTGCCACTACCTTCTAAACATGAGTGTCAACAGAGTGTCAATGATTCTTGCCCTTGCATCTTGGATAATCTAAGGGCTATGCAATGGGGTTAACCCATCATCGAACTATCAGCCACCTAGATGTGTTAAATTCCTAGTGATGATATCGCAACTGCCTCCTAAAAATTAGTGCCAACTGAGCGTCAACAATTTTTGTGGGGGCTCATTCTGCTACACAGCAATGAACTGCACTGCATTGTTCCCAAATTGAGTTATTAATGGTCAGTCTGTTCAATATGTCTTTGTATTTCACTTGAGAACTATGCACGCAATGTCTCACAGGTCGGACTTTTTTTTTGCTTGTAGTGCTAGAGTTAATATTTAAGAACCAGCATTGTACTTTACTATAACACAACTATTGCCAGTCTCGCAAGTCGAAATACCCAGCTTTCCACTTCCGAATGTGATATCCGATTCTTATCTATAATTACCTCGTTGATAGAGGTTATGATATCTTCCAAAAATGAAAATGCCTTTATTTGTCATTTGAGCGACCTTACCTGAGAAATCATATTTGATGCTTGGTGGGCTACTAAGAATGTAGGCTTGAAGCATCCAATAGCTTGGAATAATTCTGGATATGCTCCTTTGTGGTGATTCTATCAACACTGCAGAATGGAGGACACCAGCTGACCTCACATCATATGTACCATTTATCATCAAGTTCTTTGCTAACCATCAGAACATGGAAACATCTCAATGGGGAAACACTTGCTAACAAAGGCGCACATCGCAAAGTTCAAAGAATTACCAGAGTTGGAAGTGACTGAATTGACTAGTTGAAAGGTCAATGAAACAGCTTTGGCCATACCGAAGAGGCATGGAAGTTGAAGACTTACAATAGTAAGTGCGCAAAGGAAATGCATATTTGAAATTTTGGTGTTATCCATATTAACTGAATGAACACACAAAACACCCCAAACTGGCAGTAAAGGACTTTCAAACTGCCAAAATTCACCAAAACACCTGGAATCGCTAACTCATGTTAGGATTTGTTTCGGCCGATAGTCCATGGAACACTATATCACATCATGAGCTATGACGGTCATACAATGTATTATGAAGTGAGCTCATACTACTGTCCGCCAGCATGCAGGGCAACATTTGCCGGATGGATTACCCACTGAGAGGTGACGCAATTAAGAAGCAATTGCCGTCAAGAAACAAAGCTAGTTTAGCTGTAGAAGGGTGGCTATAGACGAACAAATTAAGCATAACATCGATCATAGCTCACTATATGGATCGAAATTGGGCAATGTGAGAAGGATAACTCGCGGTCGGTGAGGTTTATTGCCAATTTTGTTTCTATTCCGAAAGGTAACTAAGAATGAACGGTCAATGGTCAACCAACTAGAGTACAGCTAGTTGTACATTTGAAGCAAGTTCTTGATCATTTTGAGCTTACCGACAGCCTGTGACTTGGAATTACAACTGATGACACTTCCTCAATCAACTCAATGACTTGCGAATCACAATCAATCCTTGAGGCCTCTGGAATCGAGTGACCTGCATTGAGAAACCACAAACCATGCATGGCGCACGTCATTCAGCTTGCTATAGGTGCATTCGAAAGCAGTCTGGGTGTAAACTGCCGCACCAAGTGTTGGGAAGCCCATCAGCATGATCAGCCATTTCGAGAGAATGATAGCATAGACATTGGGCAGAATCGAAGACTTCGTAAAGATGGCAATGCTGGAATCAACAACGTGTCCACCACGAGACCAGGTTTATAAAGGATCATTGAGAAATCACGTATTTCGAGATAGTTTGAAAGTCCTCAAACTAACCTCGATACAGCAGCGAATGCTTGGTAGATTGACAAAGCTGTCACCTGGTCATCGAAACGAGTTCATTCACTCTCCAAAACACAAAGTGTGATTAGCAGTACTACTGATGATGGATGTGATGACACAGTCGAATTCAAAACTGGACTGGTTTCAGCCAGCCTATAGATTGTGAGGATTCACCCGCCGGTGGCTTAACCATCTAATATTCAGTGAGTACAGGCCACTCTTCACAACACAGGATGAATGGACCGTAATCAAGTATGTAATAGAAGTATCAAGGCCACACCAATACTGGACCCTATGGATGTCAAAATGGCACACAGTTACTCTGCATCACGTTATCACTGTCTTCAATGGCATGTTCAATCATCTGGATGGCGTTATACAAGTTTCAGCTAAGAAGATGACTCAATGGATGGAAGACATATACTTCACTGTGAAGTTTGCGCGACAGAAGCTGCCAAAATATTATGCTCAGGTTACTCCAACGACCGGTATGCTTCTCATTTCGGCATACAGCCTTGATCCTTTCCGGATGTTGCGATCGTTAAGCAAGCAGGACAAGGGAATGCATCTCGATTCTCAGGACAAGACTTCCTATACTACCAAATACCATGAGGCATTTCTGAAGCATGTAGAGAATGAATACTGTGCCAAACAAAGACTTTTGCCCGACAGTAATCCTGAAGGTGTCCCAAACAAAATTCTCTTCTCCTCTGAAATCAATTCAAGATATGGTGAATCTTTTAATGATTTGTATGATTCATCCACTGATGTTGAAGAATACTTAATGCTCAAACATGAGGCTGAAACGATACCCGGACACAGCGATCTCGCCGAATGCTTTTTGACAGCCGCAAGTCTCTATTTGAATTCACCACCAGAATCACCACAGAACTAGGGGCAAAATAATCCGACTCGGAATGATTACCACTCCCACTCTATGGAGTTTAGCAGTACATCTTGGATACGAGATATCACCGACAGGTCGTATCAACAAGAGGAAACGCACTCAAAGTACACCGATCTCTCCCATGTGGCACGCGATATATTCTCTATCACAACACATGGTGTTGAAGTGGGGGCCACTTTATCCTTTGGGTGAGACCTTATCGGCCAGAGGCAGTTAAAAACCACATGCGAGAACCTTCGTGAAAATGTAATTGGGATGCAGTTTACCCAACACAATAACAGGACATTGGCAGGTGATAACCCAACATTGGATATGACAACTACTGAAAACAACATGGAAATAAAGAGAGTGGCGGAAGAAAGAAAATTGCACAGAATGGCCAAGGTCCACAACTTTTTGGAGATGTGGCAGTGCAGCCAAAACCTACATCCTACATGGAAGGAATCATGAACACAAAGCACGCAAACAACAGCCGTAGGATATATTTCAGATACTGAATCAATGTTCCAAGCATCCTGGTCAAACATTGAACATGATGGTGCGTCTGAATATCAATAGTCGGAAAGGTCGCCTGTGTCACCAGCTTTCTTTGCAAAGGACCTCCCTGGAGGATGAACTTAAGTATTAACTATCCGGAGAATCAGAAGAATTGACCACCATCCAGCTGACAGTAATGAGGATAGTGCTCCTGAAAGCATTTTGGACACTGAAAATTGGCTTAACTGGAATGGGGACTTGGATAATCCAAATGACAGCGAAGACGACTGGGAGGCAGACATTGAATTTGAGATAGAGCTAGACAATGGCATCGAGGATCCAGAAACACCAGGGCAGCAGGAAGTGACTGCCGGACCGAATGTTCCTGGATAGATTTCGCCAACATGGAGGTCCAAGTCAAACACTGAAAAGGGGTTGATGACAGTCAGTACAATGGAAACAAGGAGGAACAAGGGGATCAAGAAAAAGTTGGACAGAATGTGTCAATGTATTTTCATCAGAGTCTTTATGTTGTTTGGCCGAGAATTTCATGTCAAGGAATATTATGGGAGAACATTGCGCAGTCCCATGCGAATATTGGTCAATAAACAGAAGTATTGCATGCAAAATGAACTAATTGACAAGATGCATAAATTGTAATAGAGTGATAGCGACCAGTGCAACAATGTTACTGGGCTCGGCTCTGCCAATGTGTCGAGTCTTGATCATGCAGAAAGGCACCTGATCAGTTCACATAATTATGCATGCAATTATCAATGGCAGCAGATTATGAATGGACAATACATTAAAATGAGCGTCAATGGAGTATCAACAATATTTGGTCTTGTAAGTTAGGTAATTGAAATGTGACTTGTTCACTGTTATGCATAACCGACGTATTTGCAGCCTTCATAGGCAAAACAGAAGGTGACGCAGTTACTCCCGCATTCTGAAAATGAGCGTCAACGCAGCGTTAACGATTTTTGGCTTTGCATCTTGGGTAACCTAAGTGGTGATTGGTTGGAAACATCCAAAAATGAGGTAAGGGCTGCCTTCAGAGGCAAAAACCATAGCGACAGGCTTGCTGCCCCTTCGTGCAAATGAGCATCGATGGAATGTGAATGATTTTTGATCTTGTAAGTATGGTAATTGAAATGTGACTTATTCGCTGTTATGCATAACCGACATGTTGGCAGCCTTCATAGGCAACAGAGAATGCAATGTGGTCACTGCCTCAAGCTGATAATGAGTATCAACCGAGCATCAACAATTTTTGGTCTTGCATCTCGGCTAATCTAACTGTCGCTTTGTGGCATCCATTCATATATGAAGTAATGGCGGCCTGTTCAACGGAACCAGTGCATGACATATATGTTACCCCACCATGAAACTGAGTGTCAACGGACAGTCAACAATTTTTGGTCTTGAATATTGGGTAATCATGGAATCCCGCAGATAAATGAGCTCATAACAGATCTATTGACTGCCTTTATAGCTGAAAACACAACATATTACAGGAAAAACATTGATTCGAAAATAATCCATATCACAAGCTGCAACACATGCACACAGAGGTTATTGACTGTTGAGTACGGGATTTTGATAAGTTACTATTAACAAACAGCAAAAACAAAAGCAGTATAGGCATCTACAGATGGACGTGCTGGGCAACCCGCTGATAACCTGCCCAATTCAGATAGGTTAGGAGAATTCCATCGAACAGTAGGCACATTGAGTGTTCGGGTGCATTGACAATCTAGACTGCCATGTTGGCAATGGGTCAGTTTCGACCCGAACCCGGACCCGAACTAATCGTTCAGAACCGTTGCCCACACCAATCTCAATTAGTACAATATGATACACTAACTTACTTCTGCACTTCTTTATTTTAATTGTAACGGCACGGCTGCACGTTACGTGTCCAGGGCCGGGTAACACCAGCTTTATATATAGTCGGCTCGCCACGAGCCTTAGATCTCTAGCGATAATCTTACTTTACTTACCTTTATACTACTCTACAATATTGACATCCACGTGTGCAACCGTATCTACTGATATTCCTTCCTACGAGGCCATACACGGGCGTATGCCTTTACACTATTATCGCTCTTACAATTTCAGATACGTTTCGCATACTGGATTTCATGAATTACCCCTTTCCAACGCGTCACGACACGCAGTCTACGCACGAGATATCATCCAGATTTTGGAGCACTGATTGCATCAGCGAAGTGTCTTGATATGTTTATTGAATTGAGGTTAACGGTAACAGATGATTTCGTGCGGATTCCGGAGGCCAATCGGCCTGGAGACGCGTCGTGACACCTAAGAACGAGAAATCGTCCGGATTTGACAGCGACAGATTGCAGAAGCAAAGATGCTTGATAAGTACACCCAATTGAGGTTAACGATTGCAGAGACAATCCGAGTTGATTCCAGATGCCAATGAGCAAGGAGACGCGTCAGTGACCAAGTCAGTCGAAATCAATTGCAACAAATTCATCATACGAGAACTCGAAGGCTACCAATTGTGGCATCAATGAGATTCGATAAGTTACCTTCCAATTGAGTCAATTGACGATTACAGGGACGATTCCATAGCCCATACGCCACAGAGAGTCGCGTCACCGGCAATGCCGAAGCCGGTCCTACTTCAATTCACAATTGATGATAGCCAATTGACGATAAACGGGCACATAACTCGAAAGAAGTGCACCTACGGAGGATCTGGGCGGGTTTACGCGATATGCGCGATTCACATCTAGCGATGCCACCGATGGCAATTCAAATCGCGATTACATTCTACACGACTCAATGGAATTATCTACGTTACGGATGATGTTAGGAGTTTACCGCAGCGGCTACGGAAGTCTTACAAGGCTCTATACGAGTTCAAGATAGTGGAGCAGCGATCGCAGATCGTGTGGCAGCTCCGAATGGGAAGTACAATAACCCTCGAATGTTCTAAAGTGGCTAGCAGGTACGATTCGCGAGTACCATTGTCAATTATCACCTTTGGCACCCGATTGGACGACCGAATCGGATCGTTGTGTGGAGAGAGAGCCATCCGCGCCAACTCTATTCTATTTCGTCAAACAAGTCAACGAAAGCTGATCGCCAACGAGCGAATACGGATATGTGCCCATACGATGGCATAAGAAGAGGGTTTTTAGGAATACAGTGGAGATGATTTTACTTTGTAGCCGGGATTCTGAGGATCCACGGGACTACCGGAGGATGGACCGTCTGGGCACTCTCAGGAGACCAGCGGATTCAGCATGTATTTAAGGCGCGCGGAGGTTCAATTGATGTGTCGTATCCCCACGTGGGAATGGACCTATTTGGTTGTCAGACAGTCCCAATTGGGTGTGACAAGTATGTGATTCGCTCAGTGAGCTTATTCGTACACATGGTGGCAGCCGCGGTGGACGCACTGTGTGAGCTGGAAAATTAGCGTCGACTTGCAAAGCATTCGACTTTTGGCTCTGCAACCCCAGGGTGAGCGGAAGAGGTGGCAGTGGACCGGGCAGGCCATCAGGTATGCCCCGGGAATGTACCTGGATCACGGCTAGGGA
>Ga0307512_10000475_pt1 | contig 58952 bp, 58 predicted proteins | sample 14_EM_MG_FD_200267 | JGI IMG/M metagenome (GOLD analysis project Ga0307512, IMG submission 200267) | Populus trichocarpa ectomycorrhiza microbial communities from riparian zone in the Pacific Northwest, United States - 14_EM | ecosystem: Host-associated > Plants > Roots > Unclassified | place... | reverse complement strand
GGTTGACTTCTCGGTTGACTTCTCGGTTGACTTCTCGGTTGACTTCTCGGTTGACTTCTCGGTTGACTTCTCGGTTGACTTCTCGGTTGACTTCTCGGTTGACTTCTCGGTTGACTTCTCGGTTGACATCTGTGTTGACTTCTCGGTTGACTTCTCGGTTGACTTCTCGGTTGACTTCTCGGTTGACATCTGTGTTGACTTCTCGGTTGACTTCTAGGTTGAAATCTGTGTTGACTTCTCGGTTGACTCCTCGGTTGACATCTGTGTTGAATTCTCGGTTGACTTCCCGGTTGACTTCCCGGTTGACATCTGTGTTGACTTCAAGGTTGACTTCTCGGTTGACCTCTCAGTTGACTTCTCGGTTGACTTCTCGGTTGACTTCTCGATTGACATCTGGGTTGACTTCTCTGTTGACTTCTATGTCGACTTCTCTGTTGACTTCTCAGTTGACATCAGTGTTGACTTCTCTGTTGACTCCTTGGTTGACTTCTGTGTTGACTTCTCTGTTGACTTCTCTGTTGACTTCTGTGTTGACTTCTCTGTTGACTTCTCTGTTGACTTCTCTGTTGACTTCTCAGATGACTTCTCAGATGACTTCTCAGTTGACATCTTAGTTGACTTCTCTGTGCATGTCTCGGTTGACTGCCTTCCAACGGGCTTCTCTACTTGTCAGTAGGACTCACTTTGAGATGGTCATCCCCGAGTTTGAAGTGCGTAGCTCGGCCGATTACTTACACCGACACTGGTTGTTGATTGTGACCATGGCTTGGAAAATTTATCATTCGGTAGACTTTGGGGACCCCATTGGGTACGTCTCTTTGTTGACCAATAGGTCTTAGAGGTCTTTGACTTAGCTTGTCTTTATCTCATTTTTCCACTTGCTTTTATCTCGTTTTTGAACTTGCTTTCATCTCATTTTTCCACTTGCTTTCACAATTCTTGGTAACTCTCTTGGGTTATTGACTTGCTTGGTGTTTCGACCTACTTCATGTTTCGCCTGGCTTCATGTTTCAACTTGCTTTGTATTTCAACTTGCTTTGAGTTTGAACTTGGTTTGTGTTTTGACTTGGTTTGTGTTGACCGGTCAACTCTTTTTTCACCATTGCGCACCTCGCTTGCTCTGTTCGCAGTGTCTCAGACTGTAGATTCTGGCCGTGAAGTCTCTAGGTGGGCTTAGCATCTTCCAGATTCGAGGTGCATCTATTGATTCTTCTAGTACATATTTAACCGCACTCTGGGGGCATTTATAGCTGATGAGGATTTCGATACCAGTCGGCTCATCCCTCTCTGTCAAGGTCATTGCTCTGCCAATGACTTATTTCCTCTGATTGGTATTGTACGTGGCTGGTATGGTAGCTGATGAGTTCATCAACCGAAATGGCATGATTTGGTACTCGAACTGCCCATATTGCGGTTGTGTACTTGTCGCCTTCTTTGATTCGGATGAGGTGAGACGCATTCCTGAGGCTCAATCAAGCATCTCCGATAGTAGTGGGAGAGGATATTGGTTCATCATTGTGGCTTAATTGAGAGCTCGGTGGTCCACACACAGCTGCAGTCTATGGTCCTTCTTCGCTAATGAGATTGGTGCTGCCGCATGTGATGATGATCCAAATGATTGTAGATTCATCCATGCTCAATTGAGGCCTGGTTCCAGATCAATTACATGGTCAATTGGCCAGTGCGGTGTGAGAGTCTCTCATATATTGGCTGACTATGTCCACATTGTCCTTGTATCTCGCGGGGATATGACATCCATCATCAGTAGGTACATCACCTGGTACTTCTACAATGGTTACCTCTACATATCTGGATATTGTGCTGGGATAGGACCCCCATCATCTGTTACCGTCTCCACATTAACCATGGCTGTTCCAATTTTCATTAGCCTTGTGTGTATTCTCCATTGTAGCATGCTTTGGCGGAGTAGAGATGGGTAGGGGTCCTGTGCTTGCTGGATCAAAGAGTTTGTCAACATATGAACGAACCTGGTGGACAAGATCCTCACTACGTGTCCTGGGCAGCCGGACGCAGGCATTCATTCAGTGTCACTGCGTTTTTCTTCTGCCGCCACTACCGCTGCTGCTCCTGCTTGCATATTCAGCATTCTGGGGTTTCTCTCACCTTTGGTGATGCCTTCCAGTGATGCCCCAAGCAACTCTTGACATTCTCCAAGTCATATGGCAGATGCCTTGACCGCTTCCCCACTAGATCAGAGATGAACCAATGTGGTAGGCTCGTGTAGTTGTATTCCCAGGGGAGGTTCATATTTTGTTCCGTCACCACATTCTAGCAGAGGACTTATGTGATCTGCTTCTGGAATCATCGGCTGTTGTGGTCCATTGGGCGTTCATAGGGCTGTCAATCGACTGTTGCTCCAGTCACTTTCCGGGGATTCTTCCAATGGCATCCCCAAGACCCACTTATATGCGCTCATTGCGATGACTGAAACCTGAGATTTGTCAACCAGTTTTGGGTGTTTGAAATACTGAACCATGAGACTTGCCTTTCAGCCCTCATTTGCAGACATCTTCACCAGGCCAGGGGGAAGGTGAATGCTGGTTTGTGTGGTAGGTCGACTTTCCTGAGTGGCCTCAGTAGACCTTGGGGATCCCCATCCGCAAATTTATTTCTTGCCAGACACATCTTTCCGGAGCCTTTGTCGCTCGATTTGAGAGGTCTTCGAACTTGATTGTCGTTCGGCTGATCATGGTCGACTTTGCTTGCTTCATCTTACTCTCCAACTTGCTTTAATCTCACCTTTGCACTTGGTTTTGTCTCATGTTTCCGCTTGCTTCGGCCGGTCAGATTGAATCTGCTTCATTTGTTGACTTGGTGTGTAGTTGCACTCCCTTTGGGTTTCAACTTGCTTCGCCTGGACCATTTGATGTCTTTTTGCCTTTTTTGACTTCGCTTGGTCCTGGCTCTGGTCTGTTGATCCAAATGAGATTTGTTTCGGGGGGACTTGTATGAAACATGTCGAATTGGGGACAACTGACTCCATCTATTGTAGCTTCCCTGGCTGATAATCGCGCTGAACTGTCTCATAGAAATGGTGTTCAACTTAATATGTGTATCATATTCAGTTTCTGTAATTGTCCAGATAATATAGTTGCGGCCTGTAGTTGTGATAGTTGTCATCATCGCAGGTGATATGCCACATGTACCAATTCATCTCTGAACTTAACTCAGACACCTTCAGGTGGCTCAATTGAATGCTGAACTGATTGAGGCTCCATTGTCTGCAGTAATCTTGTTGCTAATTCTGAATTGGAATGGTGATGTATCGATTATTTCATGAAGACATGTGGGGGAAAAGGGGTATACTCGCAAAATCCCATTAGTGAAATGTATATGTTTACTTGAACAGCCATAATAGTGTAATGGCATATATGCCAGGGTTTGGCCTTATCAGCATATCTACGGTAGTTATAAGATATGGTTGCAAATGTGGATATGAGTGATAGTAAATATAGATGTATAGGTATGATTATTGCTAGAGATCGAGGTCTCGTGGCAAGCCAATTATATAGAATGGCCATTATCCGGCACTGGGTCACCTGCTGCCATTTCACATAGTTACCAAGATCTTGTCAGCGGCTCCACATGCTATCACCCTGACCTCATCTGAGCCCACTATCGGCTGTCAGAATCCAGACTGATGGCTGCGGTGATTGTGACAGAGGCTTCTCCCACCCTCTTCCTGATCTTTTCAGAGCCCGCCATCAGCTGTCGAAGTCTCCACATATAGTCGCCATGATTTTGTGCAACTGTTGGAATTCTATCCCCCTGGACATTTTGGAGCCCACTGTCGGTTGACACAGTCCACACATATAGTCACTGTGATCTTGACATTGGCTGCGTATAGTATCCCTCTGGTCTTGTCAGAGCCCACAGTCAGTTGTCAGAGTCCACATGTATCGTCACTGCGAGCTTGTCACAGACTTCTCATGTGATCGCCATGGTTACGGCTGAACCCAATATCTGCTGGAGAATTCTGCACTGCTAGTCACTGTGATTGTGGTCAGGACTCACAGTCAATGGTCATACTCTAACCATGTGTTTCACCAAGTGCCATTCCAATGGCTATTTTAGAACTGTTTGCGAGAGAAATGAATTTAGTCAGTTTTCAATCAACTGTACACCCATAATTAACAATATAACGAGTAGACAGTATGTGAATGGGCAGCTATACATCCTCATCGTCAATTACCATCTCCAGATCCCGCTGTGTGGCAGCAGCTGACATCTGTGACCATTGACTACCTCGATCCTGTGCATGCGCATAGCCTGAATCTATTTTCGCATATATGGTGGGATACTTTCCTATTGTTCAAATACATCACTATATGTAGCTACGAAAATATCGAATACATGTGTTGAAAATGGTGTTCTGAATGTCCGTGTATATATCTGCTTCAAATACCACGTGGAGGAAACTGCCGCCAGCCCAGTTGTCCAAGGAATTGTTTACTGCAGTTGTAGCAAGTAACCAACACTCTGATGTCACCACATCGGTGAAGTGCAATGTATATGGCCATTATGCTAAATCATTCTTAAAGAAGGTTTTGGCCATCACATCCAATAGCGAACGATGCAAAAACATCTCTTATGGTATTTAAGTTGTTTGTTAGAACATTAATAGAATCAATAGTGATTGGTCATGCTTGACTCTGACAGTCTGGATGATGATCCTGTGATGTGCAACGACAGATTAGCCTTGTTAGTATCGTTTGCAGACCATCATTCGAAGGGGTCCAAATGCTAGTGGCTTATTGATCCGGTGCGTCTTCACAAGTCTCTTCAGCAAAGAGCGCTCAGAGAGATGATTGGCAGTTTGTGAGCCTGGTTGTCAGTTGTACTGAACAGAACTTGAACCATACGAATAATTACTGTGTGGATAGCTGCTTTAGAGATGTGAAACACCTTCATTGCAGTACTCAGGATTTCGCGCACTTCCTTGTAACTTTCCTCAGACACTTTATCAACATTGACTGGGTAGGGGTGCTCAATAACATTTCTGCAAAAGCAGACATCTGTGGCAATACCCCACCAATCTTTTGGCACACTGATGGCACCCACCGTACTCATTTGCCGGCAGCCAGTATTGATCAGGGATCTATTGCTTGTGGATCTAGGTATTTCCTATGTCAGAGAGGTTGTGCAAAATCAAAGCCAATACATGAATGTTGGTCTTGCCTGCTGAGTATAGTGCTTCTAGTTCGCTGGAGGAGTGTTATGAAGTGATTGCAATGACTATGCATTGCCAACTAGAGAGTTTTATGTTGGATGAGGGTGTGGTTAGTAGCCCCCCCCCACCACACCCAGGTTGCCAGGAGGATGATTGGTCGATTGCGCTTAGGTATTGTCAGACAATACTTTGGTTGACATTTCTACTTCTTCTTGCCTGCCACTTGTTGTTGGACAAACTCAATGTTTGCATCTAGAATAGTCAGAATTGAATGCAGGGATGGTCATTTCTGCTTCCAACAACCCATCACTGGATGCCGGAAGTACAAGGTGTTTGCTCTTAGACATTGTCAGTCACACACAAATGTCAAGTTGGATGCATCATTACATGTCCTCGGTTGTTCAAACTGAGAGAACAGCTACAGTTATTGACTAGGCTGGGTCTTTGATGTGTCGATTGCAGTTCATCATTGTCAATGATCGCAATCAGTTATCTGCTTGCCTTCCGAGCTCTCATTAATGGCGTTATTGCTCATGGATAGATGTCATTGCCGGCCATTTTCATTGGAGTGAGTCCCATGGCTACTGGCACCAAAGTTTTGATGATCATTGTGGCTACTGCTGCCTTAAGACCTGCCACTGGGATTTTGATTAGTGCTGCCGCCGCTGCTTCCAGATTTTCTAGAACAGTTGAAGGTGCTGCTGCCAGATCAGTTACCCTTCACCATTCTGTGCATTGTATGTTGCTGTACACGTTTGCGTCAAGTGTATTGGCTTTGCATATTCACAGAATCCATGGCTCATCGCTGTGTATTATATAGTGAATTTCAATATTCCTTCACCTGAAACAACCTGTTCAGAGTTGGAAATAAATGCAATACGATCGGTTCCCATATCATAGTTATACTCCATGTGAATGTCGAAGTTATGTTGCAAACATGGCAGAATCACGTTCATTGCCATAGTTGAGATTATACCATATGCCTTGGGTCTTCCATGTCACAGTCAAAGTAAGTTCCATATATGCAAGGTTGCTTCCAATGTCAGAGGGGGGTAGTTATCAGTTAGGGTGATTGTCAGAGTTTGGGTGATTGTCAGAGTGAGGGTAATTGTCAGAGTTAGGGTTATTGTCAGGGTTAGGGTTATTGTCAGAGTTAGGGTGATTGTCAGGGTTAGGGTGATTGTCAGAGTTATGGTGATTGTCAGAGTTATGGTGATTGTCAGAGTTAGGTTGTGTGTCAGAGTCAAAGTTATACTCTATACATTGGGTCTCGCTAGTCACAGTTGAAGTTATGCCATAATCTAGATGAGGGTGCTTCCCATTCTAGAGTAGGGTGGTTGTCAGAGTTAGAGAACTTGTCAGAGTGAAAGTTATACCATATGTGTTTGGTCTACCAAGTCAATGTTGACGTAATGCCATATTACAGGTGTGGTTGCTTCCTGTATGAGAGTAGGGTGGTTGTCCATGTTAAGAAAATTGTCAGAGGTAAGGCAATTGTCAGCGTTATACCATATACATTGGGTCTCCCATGTGAAAGTCGAAGTTTTACTGGACTTTCCCACGTTCAGAGTAAGTTTTATAGGTTCCATACGTTAGAATTGATATTACACCACTTTGTTGAATTTCAGTAATCTGCCAATCTTCCCGACAATATTCCTGCCCATAAACATCTATGTTGGGCGACACTGTGAGACGATTTTCACACATCCACTCTGGGATCTTGCTCTGCAGATGCCACCTCACCGGGAGTGTTAGCAATGGGTCAGGGCAACCTGCCAGCGGTCAGAGTTCAGATCACAAAAACGGTTGGGTTCGGTTCCAGAACCATCCAACATTCCGACCGGCTGCATCTTGCAGTGCCAAACCCGGACCCCTACCCGTCAACCCACGGGTTTTGCCAGGTCTGGCTAGACCCGTCGATTCCAATCTTTGGTTCTGTGTTTTGGGTTTTTCTATTTATGGTCGCATTTAGATATCCCACTGCTAATCGCAAAATATTAACTTTGGTACGTCATTTTCCTTTTCGAGTGAATTGGCTGCCTTAATAAATAAAAACAAGAGAGACACACTCCCTGCCCCATCCTGAACATGATAGTCAACGGCGTGTCAATGATTTTTGCTCTTGCATCATGGGTAATCTAGGTGGCGATTGGATGCAGACAATCATAAATGAGGTATTGGCCGTATTTCAACCCAAAAGAGAAAGTGACATGCTGGCTACCCCATTGTGAAAGTAAGGGTCAACGGAGCGTCAACGATTTTTAGTCCTGTAAGACAGGTAATTGAGTAGTGCGTTGGTCTTTGTTATACATAAGCGTAGTATTGGCCACCTTTATAAGCCAACGAGAAAGCGACATGCTCCCTGCCCGATCTTGACAATGAGCGTCAATGGAGTGCCAACGATTCTTAGTGTTGTATGTCAGGTAATTGAAGAGTGATTTGTTCTTTGTTGTGCATAGGCGTAGTATTGGCCGCCATTATAGACCAAACAGACAGTGACACGCTCCGTGCCCGATCTTGAAAATGAGCATCAACATAGCGTTAACAATCGTTGGACTTGCATGATGGTTAATCAAAGCGCAATATGGCTGCTGATGTCTAAATATGGAGTATTGACCGGTTTTATAGGCTAAAACATGCAGGATCACTGAGTTGCAGCATTGAAAATGAATTGAGTTGTCATTGTCTGGGAGGCTGTCGTGGGAACACTCTTGCTTATCAGCCTATCAAGGCTGCCAAAACATTGTTTATAGATGTCTGCGATCATTTACCACCAACATTACCCAAGATTGATGACCAAAAATCATTCTCGCTCTGTTGATGCTCATTGTCAAGATGGGGCAGGGAGAGTGTAGCATTGTCTTTTGCCTATAAAGGCGGCCAATACAATGATTATAGATAACAACGACTAATTGACATTTTAATAACCTGATTTACAGGACGGAAAATCGTTGATGCTCAGTTGAGGATCATTTTGCCACAGGCGTATCCGCATTATGCAACCTTTCACTTTGGCATAGAACATCAATAACAGTGTTTTGGCAGCAAATCTATCCTCTTCATGTACGTTATCATTTATCACTATATTGTTCTTTAACTGTGCATATCAATATATCCTGTATAATATACTTTAAAGTGTCCGCTAATTGTAGATAACAATAATACTCAAAACTCCTGTTGACGGTTAACAATGGTTCCGGACTGGCGCTTCGGGACAGGGTCTGGGTCGGAACCGACCCATTTCCAAATTGGCCATCTGGGTCATCAATACACACACCGTCAATTCAGGTACAGTTTGATGGACATCTCACAACCTGTCTGAATTGGGTGAGTTGTCAGCGGGTTGTCCAGCGGGTCCATCTGTAGATTCATATAATGCTCTTGTTTTTGTTGTTTCATAATAGTATCTTATCAAAATGGTATTTTCAACATCCAATAATGACTTTTTGCATGTTTTGCAGATTGCAATATTGATTATTTTGGAATCAGTATTTTTCCATGTCTGTTTTGTGTTTTTGAGTTACAAGGCTGTCAATAGTTCTGTTATGAGCTCTGATATCTGCGCGATACCCTGATTACCCAATATGAAAGACCAAAGATTGTTGATGCTCCGGTGACGCTCTTTTTGTGATGGCAAAAGAAAGATATGGTGTACAATTTTGGCTGAAAGGGCGGCCATTACTTCACATATGAGTTTGGGCCACCCAGCGACATTTAGATTAACCAAGATGCAAGACCAAAAACATTAACGCTCCATTGACAGTCATTTTCAGGATGGTGCAGGGAGTGTGTTTCTTTAGTTTTTAGCACAGAAGGCAGCCAGTACTTCATTTATGTTTATTTTTAACCAGTCGCCACTTAGATTGCCGAAGATGGAAATCCAGAAATCGTTGACACTGGGTTGACGCTGATTTTCAGAATGGGTCAGTGACTGTGTCACATTCTCTTTTGCCTACAAAGGCTGCCAATAAGTCGATTATGACTAATTTTGACCAGACCGATCTCTAATTACCATATTTAAGAGACCAACAATCGTTGAAGTGCCGTTGATGCTCACTTTCAAGATTGGTCAGTGACTGTGGCGCAGTTGGTTTCGCTAACAAAGGTTGCCAATACGTCGGTTATGCATAACCGCAACCGAATGCAATTTTCAATTGCGTCCCTGACTAGTCCATAAACCATTGACGCTCAATTGACACTTATATGGGGAATGGAGCAGTGACCGTGGCGCTTTTTTGTTTGATTCTGATGGCTGCCAAATCGTCAGTTATGCAAGACAACAACTGAAGAAAGTTCCGATTACTTTACTTACAACACCAAAAATCGTTGACGCCCTGTTGACGCTGATTTCAGAATGGGGCAGTGACAGTGTCGCATTCTTGTTTGCCTATGAAGGCTGCCAATACGTCGGGTATGTGAATCAGCGACCAAATTGAATAGAATTTACCTTACATACATAACTAAAAATCGTTGACGCTTGGTTGCCGCTCATTCTCGGAATGGGGTAGCGACTGTGTCGCTTTCTTTTTCGCCATTAAAGGCTGCTAATACATTCGTTATGTGAATCAGTGACCAAATTGATTAGTAATTACCTTACATACATGACCAAAATTCTTTGCCACTCTGTTGATGCTCATTCTCAGAATGGGGCAGTGACCGGGTCAGATTCCTTTTTGCCTATAAAGGTTGCCAATATGTTGGTTATGTAAATCAGCGACCGAATTGATTTGTAATTCCCTTACTTTCATTGCTAAAACTCATTGACGCTCCGTTGAAGTTCATTTTCAGAATGGGGCAGTGACCGTGTCGCAATCTGTTTTGCCTCTAATGACTGCCAACACGTTGGTTTTGCATGTCAGTTATCAAATCAATATTGAATTACGTTACTTACAAGACCAAAAATCGTTCACGCTCCATTGACGCTCATTTTAATGTATTGTCTAGCCACCATCTACTGCCATTGATAATTGTAAGGGTAATTATTCAAACTTATTGGATGGTTTTTGGGCTGATTGAGACTGGATCCTGTGGCCCAAGTAATATTCTTGCACGGGTCGCTCTCATTCTATAAAAAGTTATGTATCACGATGAATGACGCCTTTCGCCTGCTATGCTTGTGTTTATCAACTAATATTCAGACATAACTGGTCAATATTCACCCATCATTGTACTCTAAGTCAAATTGTCGGTCAAGTCACAGACAGAACCTGCTGAAAACATATTGTCCCATTCTGTCCTACTTTTTACAGTTTCCCCTGATCCGCCTTGTTTCAGTAGCACTGAGTGTCACTGACCCATTTTCATTATTTTTCTTCGACCTCTGTGTTGGCCGAATCAATCCGGGCACATTTGGAGCGGCACACAGATCCCGCTGCTCAGGGCATTCCTGATCCTGGAACCAGTTGTCTAGCTCTACATCGGATTCATTATCTGCCTTACAGTCATCTTCCCTCTCGTTTGGATTATCAGAGTCACCGGTCCAGTTGAGCTAATTTTCAATGTCGGAAATGCTTTCGGGTGAACTGTCGTCATCACTGTCAGCTGGATGACGGTCGATCCGCCTTATACGGTGATCATTCAATACTTGCGTTCGTCCTCCAGCGAGTTCCTTTGCAGACAACGCTGGTGGCAAAGGTGATTTTTCTGACGATTTGAATGCAGGCTGTAATGGCAGTCGTGATTCGGTTCTCGCCAATGGCACGAATGGTGTCCAGGGCCGGGTAACCGCCAACCATTTATAGATGACTTGCGATCTCTCTGAGATCGCTAGCGATAATCTTACCTATCAACTACTCTATTATATTACCACATCCACGTGTGCAACCGTATCTCCTCATATACTCTCATACGCGGCCATATACGGATATACGGCCTTAGACAGCCTCACCATCATGTTGAAAGAGTGACCAGAATGCTTTGACAGTTTCTTCTGTATGTGGAATGTATGATAGGGCTGTCTTTTGCTTGTTCTGAGCGCGTGATTCCTTCTGCGTAGTACGTAGGTTTTGGCTGCCCTGCCACATCTCCAAAATGTCGTGGACCATGGCCAGTCTGTGCAATTTTCATTCCTCCGCCTCTCTCTTCAATTACCAGTAGTTATCGGTGTCTAACCTATCCAATGCAGGGTCATCGCCTGCGAATATTCCAATATTGGCTCATGGATACTACCTTACTACAATCTTTTCCCGAAGGGTCTCGCCTGGGGTTTCCGACTGCCTCCAGCCGATATTATCCTGCCCACCGGAAAAACAGGCCTCCACTCCGACACCATGTGGTACGATTGAGACTATGTCGAGTGCCACATTGGAGAGATCGGCATAGGTTGAGTGCGGTTCGTTTTGCTGACACCACCATTCTGTGATATCCGCTTACAAACATGTACCGCGGATCTGCATCGAGTCAGACTGGTGATCATCAAGATTCGGATTTATTTGCCCCCAGTTCTTGAGTGATCCAGGCAGCCAATTTGAATAGAGCCTTCAGGCTGTGAATAAGCGTGCTGCACGATCGCTGCGTCTGGGTGTCGTTTTAGCCACATTTTCAGACCTCGAGTATTGTTCATCCTCACTGGACCCATCTTATGGATCAAATGATGATTGACCAGATTGAGAAGCCATTGCAGAAGGGATGAAGTCATTTTTCGGGAGTTGTTCATGTTTAGTAACCGAAAATCGTCTGCATTTGGCGCAGTATTCGTTCTCCACATACTTCAGAAATGCCTCTTGGTATTGGGTAGTACAAGAAATCTCTTCCTCAGGATTAATATCCATTCCATTGTCCCATTTCCTAAACGATCGCAACTTCTGGAATTGATCAAGGATTTGTGCCAAAATCAGACCTGTTATTGGAATGACTTCGGCATAGTATTTGGACAACTTTTGTTGCGCAAACTTCTCAGCGAAGTATAAATCTTCCTTCCACTGGGTTTTCTTCCTAGCTTATACTCGCAAAATGCCATCCATATGATCGAACATGTCATTAGAGACGGTGATAACATGATGCAGTGTGACTGTATGCCATTTCGACATCAACAGAGTCCAGTATCGGAATGGACTCCAAACTTCCATGACGTACCTGACGATTGTCCATTTATCCTCTCTTGTGTAGAGTGACCAGTAGTCACAGTACTTTGAATGCTTCAGCAACTCGCAGGTGAATTCTGGTAATCGATAGGCTCGCTCACACAACTCCGGTGTCAAATTCCACCATGAGTTCACATCCATAATAGGTAGAACAGCAATTCGTACTTTTGCTTTTTGACAGTCAATAACCTCGTTTTGATGACCCGGTGTCAATATAATCAACACAGTGAGAATTTGCTGCTATATGATGGTCAGTTTCAAAATTTTCAAAATATTTTGAAATACATACTTTCTCAATGATCTTTGCCAAACCTGGATTCATAGCAGACACCTTGTTGATTCTAGCATCGCCCTCTTTTCGAAGTCTTTGACTCTTCCGAATATCTGTGCTTTGATTCTCTCCAAATTGCTGATCGTGCTCATGTGCTTCCCACAACTTTGTATAGCCATTAACACCGAGACTGCTCATACACGCATCGAAATCAAGCTGAATGACATGCGCCATGCATGGTATGTGGTTTCTCAATGCAGGCCACTCGATTCCTGAGGCCTCAAGTGTGGATTGTGGTTCCTGAGTCATCAAGTGATTTCAGGAGGCATTATCAGTTGTAATTCCAAGCAAGCGGCTGTCGGTAAGCTCAAAGTGATCCAGCACGTCCTTCAAATGTATCGCTAGCCTTGCCCCAGTCTGTTGACCCTTGACCTATTATCCTTGATTGGCTTTAAAATAGACAAAGAACAGGCTATTAACCTCATCGAAAGCGAGTTGCACTCCTCGCATTGCCCAATTCTGATCCATATAGTATGCAATGACTGACCTTATTGCTGATTTGTTTGTTGATGTCCACCCATCCACAGCTAAACTAACTTTATTTCTTGTTGGCAACTGCTTCATAATTGCATCCACAGTCAGTGAGTATTCCCTCCGACAAATTTTGCTAAGGGTGCTGGCTGACGGTAGCACTAGCTTGCTGCATAATCTGTTATATGACTGCCTGAGCTCTAGGTTTCATATAGCGTTCCATGGAATATGAGCTGAAACAAATCCTAACATGAGGTAGCGATTCCAAGTGCCTTGGTGAAATTCGGCAGTTACAAAGTCCTTAGCTGCCAGTTTGGACCATTTTGTCTTCTAACACAGTCAATATAGCATAGAAGTCAATGTCGACAATGAATTCCCTTTGCGAACTTACTATTGTAATCCCTCGACTTCCCTGCATTTTCAGAATGGCCAGTGCTGTTTCATCGATCATCAAACTAGTCAATTCAGTAACCTCCGACTCTGTCAATCTGATCAACTTCGCGATGTGCGCTTTTGCCATCAAGTATTTGACCATTGAGCTGGTCCCATGTTCTGAAGGATGGCGAAGAACTTGATGACAAACAATACATATGATGCCAGGGCTACCAGTCTCCTCAATTCGGCAACGCAAATAGAGCAGCCCTGAAGGTGCATCTCTAGAATACTTCCAAGCAATGCAACATTTCGAGCCCACATTCATAGAAGCCCACGAAGCATCAAATATGATTTATAAAGTAAGGTCGTTCATATCATGAATAAAGACATGTTCATTTTTGGAAGATATCTTCACCTCTAGCAAGGAGGTGTTTAAAGATTGTGAATCCAACATGGCGGTAGGAATTTGACAGCTGCGTAATCAGACTTGGAAGGATGTCAATATGTACGGTATTGTTTAGAAGAACGCTGGTTCCTAAATATTGACTTCAAAGCTACGAGCAACAAAAAAGTAAGCCCTGTGAGAGATTGCATGCATAGTGTTGAAGTTGAATACAAAGACATATTGAAACGACTGACGGTTAAAAATGTATTTTAGGTACAACACGATGCACTTCGTTGCTGTGTAGGTTACTGCGCCGGCACGAAAACAGTTGACACTTTGTTGAGGCTCATTTTTAGGAGGCAGTAGCGATATCATCAGTAGCATTTGTGCCTATAACGGCAGCCAATACATTCATTATGGATTATATCTGACGCTCAGCCCTGTAATTATGCAAGATGCAAGACCACAAATCGTTGACACTACATTGACCCTCATTTTTCGCAAGTGTTTGAGATTTCGGGCTTAGCATTTTTCCCTATAAAGGTGGCCAATACCTTGATTATAGATAAAGATCATTGCACAGCCCTTGGATTATGCAAGATGCAAGACCAGAAATTGTTGACGCTCCGTTGGGGCTCATTGTTAGGAGATAGTCGCGATGTCTTCGCTAGCATTTGTTGGTTGAATGGTGGCCAATACATGGAATTTGGGTAAGTGTTGTTGCACAGCTGTTAGATTATTCAAGATGCAAGAACAAAAATTGATAACGCTCCGTTGACGCTCATTTTTACAAGATAGTCGCTATGTTATCGCTAGCATTTTTCGGTTGAAAGGTGGCCAATACATCAAATGTGGGCAAATATCTTAGAACAGCCTATGGATTATCCAAAATGCATCCCCACAAATTGTTGACACTCCGTTGAAGCTCATTTCTACAATGGGGTAACTGGCATGTTGCTTCCCATTTAGCGTATGACGACAACCAGAAAACTCTCAATTCAAGGCCGCGACTATGCCGCCTTTTGATTGCCAAATGTTGAAGACGCAACCTCATTGACTCTCCGCTGACACTGATTTTTAGGAGATATCTGCAATGTCGTCCCTAGCATATTTGCCTAGAAGGGCAGCCAATACCCTGATTATGAGTGAGAGAAAATGCCCAGTGTTTCGATTGTCCAAAATGCAAGACAAAAAATTGTTGAGGCGCTGATGACGCTCATTTCTCGGGTGTGGCAACGAGCGTTCAACTTGTCGTTTTAAGTATAAAAACGTCCAATACATTCACATTGTCAGGATGTGACTATGTGGCTGTTTGATTACCAAAAGTGAAAGACTATGAATCATTGACGCTCCGTTGACGCTCACATTAAACACAGTCTAACAGTCATTGTAAGCTCAATCATTGTAGTCCAAATGTATATTTGAATTATTGACAACCAATGTATCCTTTCTGCGTATTGTTATTTGCATCCAGATGCTTTGTCGCCCCGCACTGTCTGATTCACTGCTACATGCGTGACATAAGTGATCAATGACATAGCCATATTAGGTTCCAGTGCTTTCGGCGGGCAATTTGCGGCATGCAGATCCAGCCACTATTTTTGATTATTATCACCTGAGTGTCCCACCGTTCCTGATCCAGCTCCCTCTCCTCAATTTCCCGGGCCTACCATAAGCAATTTCCAAAATCTCGACCATGTCGACCAGGGCTATGCAGTGAGTAATCTAGTTGAATGCCAGGAGGAATGCAGCATGACGGGTGTCATGCATACAGGTTCATATTGCGCTATGACCACTCCTTCTATGACTCGTATGACATCACTTACTTAAAAGTTGTTGGTAAATTTCGTCACTAATTTAGTTATTGCTTTCGCACTTAACAGTAACAGGGATAATGGTAACTGGCTTATTGGTCGTCTAATGGCGCAATTTGGAGTTGACTGCGTTCGAATGGTGCGTATGACCCTTGCACATGCACAGATGAATTATCATGTCTCACAATTTGGTCACTGAAATCAAGACAAAGCTGACACATAGCAAAGTAGGAACACAAATTGCTTTTCACAGCTATATTTGGTCACAAATATCAATTTGCCTATCTATTTCTCCCCAGACGCAGGAGCTGTCACCATTTCTTCGTCCGAATCCAATTTCTATATGGTAATTAGCTTGGGAGGCAATATGCAGTGGTAAAATCTGACAGGTTCAACCGGAATCACATACTGAATCTGGAACGAATCAGACTCCGCGCCAGGCGGGAGAGAAGATATGCATTCGGGCGACTGTGGTTTCCTTGAACCTAGTCTCATATGGCTTCTTCTCGGTCGAGAAGTATCTTGCGACAATGGCGATATTCTCGGGACAATATCGAGATTCTCTATAATCTCTCCCAATGTTGTGGGGGGAAGTCCTGCTGCAACTTGATCCGTTTGGGACTTAACGACAGATGGAACCATCAATCCAGTCGTTGCGTACTTCGTATCACTTGCGCAAAAGTAGTCGGCCGCGTCCCCGCATCCCGGTCGTTTCAATTCGTCAAGGTTCATCTGCTTCCGCCAAAACCTCCCCATGCGGCATTGCACCATCTTGGAGATTGTGCCCATCACCCAGCCGGGTTTGTCATCTTCTCTCACCTTGCCTTGCGCTGAATCTTTGTCATCTTCCTCATCTTCCGCATCCTCCTCATCATCGGAATTTGAATGATCGCTCAGACTGTCTCTGATTGTATTCAGCATCTCTTCAAATGTCATTTCTGGCTTTCTGGTGGTCAATCCCACCTTTTCAACATTGCTCATTTCTTCTTGTTTCTGCTTGATTACTGTCTGTGCGTCTTCAACTCGCTTTCTTGCCACCGCAGTCTCTCTCTCCACATAATCCTCAATCCATTGCTCTGTCTCTTCATTACTCAAGAAGTGCGTTTCTCGTGATTTCTCCGCTGCAAGCTTCATTTTGAATCGCAAGTTACGCAATGCTCCAAGCGCTCGGACCCCTTCTGCCTCCAACCCGGTCATCCCTTCCTTCGCTTGATCACATCGTCGTGTGGACTGCTTTGTTGATTTGCAATATTCACTTGCCAGGACATGGGAAAGGTTCTTTTTCAGAGCATAAACCATTGTATTTCGTGTCGACTGTTATTGGGAGAGATGTTGGATGTTGCAAAATATGGACCATATGGAGGCAAGCTGGGTCTTTTGTGTCAAGGTTGGTAGGCTTGATCGACATGAACAAAGAAAATTCTGTGTTTTGACCGTTACTAAATTGGGAATAGTCATGATAACTGTACAAGATGACTCGACTTTTAGCGTCAGTTTCATGTATGATCCCGGTGATCTCGTGAGACGAACATCACCCAACGTCCTTTCCGTCGAAGAATGTCCTGTTATCATATAACATGAATGAGATTTCGGCTGTCGTACACTTCAATTTATCCTTGTACAAAATCATACAACATCAGACCAACTCTCTGCAAATTGCGGGACTGTTGGGATCCCCTGCAACCTGCAGCTATACGCAGGCGGATTCATCATGAGTAGAACGTCCAAGTTTGTGGTCGCTCAGTCTATTTTGAATTGAAGCTAACTATATATTCCTCAGAACTTCCCACGTCTTTTGGTTATCATTGTCCTCTCCTTTTCCACACCAGCTATTCATGGCTACACAAACACTGCAGACAGGTGAGTGCGGATCCGAATCTAGCAGAACGATGGGTGTCTCATACCATGCGTCACTCCAAGGGACACAGCAACAATGCAGACACCAGTTGGTCCACCGTAAAGCTGCCGATGTAGCCACCGAAAATATGACCCTGGACGCACATTTTAAAATTGCTGTACTACCGGAGGCACCACGCACAAGATGCAGCATTCAACAGGGTGTGATTCAGTCCAGATTGTGGTAGACGGCCATCAATTGATCGCATGATAAGCAGCTGGCTATGGAGGGAGCTACATGACCAATGTATCGCTGCCTGTAACGGGAAACCCCCATGGTCGACAGAGGCCTTTGTCCACACAATCTGGGGAACTGAACATCACGATGTTGTCAGCTCTGGCATTTTCGCGGCTGAATTTCGTGATTAGCGTCCCTGAGAATATACGAAAACGACTTTAAACACCTTAGAGGAGGCTACGGAAGCGTATATGGTAGAGGTAATTGCTGGTTCTCAATTTTAGAAGCAGCATCTAATATCTTGTAGGTTTTCAACATGTCTGCTACTATGGCAAGGCAAGGAGGTCGGGTACAGCTAAAACGGACAGACATGCGCCTTGCCTTGATTATGGCCAAATGGCCAAATGAGGGTTTTGGCGCACTGCGATGAAGGAAACGCAACATCTGATCAACACAGCTCGTGCAGAAGTCCGACAAGAGAAGAAGTGGGTTGTTGATTTTCCTGGGCATGGAAAGGTGAAAGCTGCAATAGAACGATACCCGACAATGGTTTATGAAAATCAAACAGACGGCTGCCTTCCTTGCCAAAATCGCACAGCAAAGAATCCATGGACATGCTGCAGGTTCAATTTAACAGGTGCACCTCCTCAAGTCTGACGCAAACAGCCGACACCAGAACAAACGCCACCTCCACCTGAAGCACCACCTTCGCCACCCGGTGACGATCATGGCGCTGAAAGTTTCCAAATTGCAAATCTGCCTGTCAGATATGTATATAAACCTACTCTTCTTCCCAGAGCTCAATTTTTCAATTGTGATGCATCAATCAAGGATAGCGAGTATGATGAAGATTTAATTCCCGATCCTCGGACTGATAAAGGAACATCCACTGGTTAGTACACTATCCGCTGCATGGTAATACAGCTAACATCCATTTTGCAGATGACAGCAGCTGATTGAGTGAAACCGCAAGTGGAAATGAACATGGTTTGTAAGGAACATGATTTTGAGTGTATTAATATCTACAATTACCAGACACTATATAGTATGATTTAAAGGATCTATTTATATGTATTATTAAAGAACAATGTAGTGATAAAGCAGATAGTACATGAAGACAATAGAAAGGCTGTCAAAACACCATTGATGATATATTCTGCCAAATGAAATGATGGTATAGTGTGGATATGCCTGTGGCAAAATGAGAGTCAATGGAGCGTCAATGATTTTTTGTCCTGTAAGCCGGGTAAGAAAAACGCGACTTGGTACTATTTACACATACTGGAAGTGTTGCCATCCTGTAAAGGCAAAAAAGAAAGCGTGCGGCTCCCTGCCCCAGCTCCAAAATGAGCGTCAATGGAGCGTCAATGATTCTTGAACCTGTAAGTTGGGTAATACAAATGCGATTTGGTAGTGAATACACATAATGGAAGTGTTGCCATCCTTTATAGGCAAATGTAAGGCCGTATATCCGTATATGGCCGCGTATGAGAGTATATGAGAAGATACGGTTGCACATGTGGATGTGGTAATATAATAGCGTAGTTGATAGGTAAGATTATCGCTAGCGATCTCAGAGAGATCGCGAGTTGTCTATATAAGGTTGCGGTTGCCCGGCCCCGGATACGTCTCATGCCATTGCCGAGAACCTAATCATGAGTGCCATTACATCATCCCCCCCTTTAGGAGCAGACCCCCTGGGCTGCCACATACGTCTATATAACAAGAGAAACCCCACAAAAAGAAACGAAACCCATGCGTATGCCTCCGCACGACTTAATAAGTCCCACAACCGATCAGTGCTCTATGAGTAACGTCTCGGCGGTTTCGGTGCACGGGGAAACTCCACCTCCACTTGACTTGTCTCCGGAGGTGGTAAAACCCGTGCCGACGCCATTTGTACTGGGCCAAGATCCATAACAAAGTAACGAAAGTAAAACCCCCGTAAACGTCCAATCCCATTCCTCCAGTCCAATCATCATCGAGGCTTCCTCGGATGCTCTCGGTGGATCTCATCAACCAACTCCTGCGCATTCCCGAGATTATCCGCAGGCTCCCAGCTAGTCCGTGTGTAACTGTAAACCGCCCATTGTACGAGATAATGGAGCTTCCGGTAGCGTCGCTTAGAGTCGAGGATTCGGTTGACTTCCCATTCGTCAGAGTGGTTGACGACCGTCGGTTGCGGTTCAGATGGCGGCTGGCGCTAGGAGGTGTATAGTGGTGGAATAAAGAGACGTGGAAAACGTTGTGCTTCCGGATCGTATATGGAAGGTCTAATTTGTAAGCATTCTTATCACTGACCATACTTTCCGTGTACCGTCCTGTCCGTTTGTAATCCAACTTCTTTGACAGTCTTGTCATCCGGAAGTGCGGCGTTGAAAGCCAGACCTTATCTCCAACCTCGAAAACAACCTCTTTGCCACCGGCGCATTTCTTCTGATTGGCCTGAGCCTCCTGCAAGTCCTTACGGAGGGTTAGGTGAGTCTCCTCCAAGCCAGCTGCGAAAGTGTCTGCTTGGATTTACGAATTCAGGCTAGATGGTTGCTTCGGGGCCTTAAACTGCATCACCGGATGGTAGTGGTAATTCACCCAGAATGGAGTCATCCTCGAAGATGTGTGTATCGAGTTATTTTAAGCGAATTCCGCTAATGGCAAGAGTTCGACCCAATTGTCCTGCTCGTAGTTGCAGAAAGCCCGGAGGTACTGCTCCATCGTCTGGTTTTGACGCTCCGTCTGCCCGACTGTCTGTGGATGGAACACTGTCGAGGAACGATGGTCCGTACTCAAGTAAGAACGTACCTGGGTCCAGAATCAGCTGGTAAACTGGGTGCCGCGATCTGTGACTATGTTGTCCGGAACGCTGCTCTTGCAGATGACGTGTTCAAACAAGAGCCAGGCCAATTCCGGCGAGTCGATATCCTTCCGGCACGGTAACTAGATTGCCGTCTTTGTCAGTCGGTCAACAATAACGAGAATCCCGGTGTAGCCCGATGCCGTTGACTCTGGGAAGTCGGTGATGAAGTCCATTGTGACGCCTTCCCATGGCCGTGATGGTGCCTCCAAGGGCCTGTAGATCCCGTGCCTGGCGTGCCGCGGTGCTTTGATTCAGTGGCATACTTCGCAGCCACTGACATACTTACGTACACGCGAGTCCATTACTGGCCAGTAGAAATCCCTGGATACCAGCTCAGTAGTCTCAAGAGCTCCGAAATGACCGGACTCAGGATTGTCATGGAATCAACTTATCACTTTTCCGCGTAGAGAATCGACCGCTGGAACGTATATCCTCCCCTCGTAAGTCAAGACTCCCGCGACGACTTTCCATTGGCTCTCCTCTTTGGCGGTATTTGGGCCTTCGATCATTGGTCGGTCGACAAGCTTTGCCGAGACGTCGGCAGCCCAAGGGTCTGAAGCCTGGGCCCCGATGATTGCTGGCATGAGATCGTTGTATAGTTCCACTAAGACCGTTGCCAAGAGTCGTGCCACAGGCCTGTGGTAGCCGATCTCGTAGTCGGGCCGTCAGGATTGGCCATCGGCCGGGTTCTTGCTGCCTTCCAAGTGCTCAATGGCAAAGTCGTAAGCGAAAAGAACTTCCGACCACCTGGCTTGTCTTCTGGAGAGTACTTCGGATGTCTGGAAGTATTCGAGATTGTTGTGGTCACGCTGAATTAAAACTTTGTGATTGGCGCCCTCGGGGTATTGTCGCCACTGTTTTAGTGTTTCCAGGATGGCCAATAGCTCCCGATCATAAGTGTCGTAATTCTGTTCGGCTGAAGAGCACTTCCGGAAGTAGAAATTGACCGGCCTGAGAACCCCAAATCCGTCGTACTGATTGAGAGTGCCCGCAATCGCGAATCCACTCACGTCGATTTGGAGAATGATCGGCTTGGCCGGAACGAAATGGTGGAGGATCGGTGCCTCGGTGAAGGTCCTTTTCAGTTTCCGGAACGCCAATTTGGCTTGCCGCGTCCACTCCCATTTGACTATCCCACGATATTCTGACTTCTCACGTCGAGGTCTGCCTTCTGGTGGCTTGCCAGCCTTATCTGCCTTCTTTAGTAGTTCTGTAAGTGGAAGGGTCACCTTGGCATAGTTCCGGATGAACCTTCGGTAGAAGTTCGTGAATCCGAGGAGCACCTGGACATCTCTAATTGACTTTGGTGTCGGCTAGTCCTCGATTGTGGAGATCCGGTCCGATTCCATGGCGGCTCCTTCCGGGGTGATAACAAACCGCAGGAAGCCGACTTCCGAAACTCTCAATTGGCACTTCCCGGCTTTGCAATAGAGGAATTCCTTAAGTCGCTGCAGCACTTGGCGCACATGCTCCTCGTGGTCCTTCTCATTTGTCGAATAGATGAGTATGTCGTCGAGGTAGCATACTGTGAAGTCGTCAATGTATGGCCGTAGGCAGTCATCGATATAAGAGTGGAACATAGCCGGTGCGTTTGATAGACCGAATGGCATGACCAGCTATTCGAATCGGCTGTAACGCGTTTGAAGAGCCATCTTGTATTCATTGCCTTCCTTGATCCGGATGAAGATATACGCACCGCGGAGGTCCAGCTTTGTAAGTATCCTGGCCTCCCGCACACGGTCAACCAACTCTGAAATTAACGGAAGGGGATACCGATTCTTCACCATCGCCTGGTTAAGCGCACGGTAGTCGACACAAAGTCTTAGTCCTCCATCCTTCTATTTTGCAAAGCAAATTGGCGCCGCCACCGGCGATGATGACCGCTGGATAAACCCGTTGGCTATGTTTGACTTGATGTAAGCCTTCAACATCGTCAACTCTAACTCCGATAGGTTGTAATTCCGCCCATATGGCAAGTTATAGCCGGGCTGCAAGTCAATTGCATGGTTGGTTGACCAATGCAGGGGAAGTGTCTCCGCCTTTGTTTTAATGAAAACCTCCACAAAATCTCCGTATATGTCCGGGATATGTCCTCCATCGTCTGTAGGCACAATCTTTGTTGTTGTGCCGGCTCCATCTGAAAACGTTAGTTCTCAATTTGTGATATATATATGGAGCGGTAAGGAGGAATATCCAGAAGCCCGGATTTATAATGATTTGCCCATGGAAGAGCCAGGCCCCGCCGTCCGGTAGGCTCTTCGTGTCTCGGCGAGCCGGCAATGTTTACACGACGATACCCTCGGGAACCTTTTCCTGACCGTTCCCGCCGCTGCTCCCTGCTCGCCCGTCCAGCACCTGGGACCTATCTCACTCACCATCAGTGATGCCTTCCACGGTCGCTCCCAGCAGCCCTGTACAATCTCCCACTCTTAGGAAGAATGTCCCAATGACCTGCTCACTGGCCAGTAGATCGTCAAAGGCAGTTGCTCCGAGTATTTGAATATCTCTGATGCTGCTGCCTCCTTCGGAACACGCCTCCTCCCTAGCCGTAGATCCTGGTACATTCCCGGGGCATTCCTGATGGTCTACTTGATCCACTACCACCACTTCCGCTCCCCATGGGATTTGCGGAGCTAAATGTCCACCGCTTTGCCAATCGACGTCAGGATTCCTGGACTGCAACCAAGGCAATCCCAAAACCAAGTCATAAGCCCGCATAGGCACAACTAGCACCTCCGATTCTTGAACCTGTGATAAGTGCTCCATATACTGAACTGTGAACGCCGTTTTTCGACTTTTGCTTGCGTGAGCCATTACTTGGCCATGGAGACCTAGAGTCATGACGTATGGTGGTTAGTCCGCAAGACCAAGCCGTTTTCGCAGTCTCGGTGCCATGAAGATGCTCGTCGTGCCGCAATCGATGAGAGCTCGCACGCGTTGCATTTCCCCATTTCCATCTCTTATAAACACCTCGTGAATAATATGGGACGTGTCCGGTCTCGACATGCCGCATAAGTACTGACTTGACATGTGAGCTTTTGGGCTCTCCAACAACACCCTTGACTTCAAAGCGATCCGATGCGGTTGAATGCTGTCCATCGTCGCCATCAAAGTCTGCATTGCCAATGTCTCCAACCCCAATTCCGCCTCGTCGAACGTCTCCCATCGGGCGAGATGCCAAGAGAGGCCTATCAGTCATTTGGCTGTTGATTATTGAAGGACTTCTGTCGTTTGATTTGGCATCCTCCGTCCCTGATTGGAGCTAATCTCTAGTCCTGCTGTGCTGGGTTACCTCCTCGTGAGTATGTAGGGCAGAAGCTCGCCTTGTGGTTCGGAGATCAGCATAGTAAGCATTTGCTGGTAAAACGTCGGCCTTTAAAGATTTCCGTTGAGACCCATGGTGCTGGCGGTAAGCCTGATGATTGTCCTCCACCACCTGATTTGCCGTGCCTCTTCGATTCCGATTGGCCGGATTTGCCGCCGGTGGTGTCGGCTGCCTCGGAGATGGATGGCTGGTAGCCTCGTTTGCCGCCTTTGGAAGACGAGTCCGTATGCTGTTTCTGCTGCTGTTGTTGCTGCTGCTGTTGCTGCTGCTGTGGCTTCTTGTGTTCGACATGTGTAACTTCAGAGGCCGCCGCCTTATCGAAGAATCCGGCCAAGGTGCCAAATCTGCCGCAGGCGGGCGCCATCGGTCCAACATTGTTCTTCAGAGAGTTGCAGAGGCCTGTCCAGGCAATATTGTAGAGGACTTCTTCGTACTTCTGTAGATTCCACCCAGCCTGTCTCCAATTCGCTTTCAAACGATTTGCATAGGCTCTGACCAATTCTTGTGGAAGTTGGATGTATCCCTGAATCAGCATGATCACCGCCACACGTCGTCGGTCCTTATCCCCATAAACTTTGGCCATCTCTTGTGAAAAGAGGTTGAAGTCCTGTAGGCATGGGTCGGATTCGGCAGATAGGTCGCAGCCCATTCCGAAGGATCTGTCATCGCCGTCTGTCTAAGTGTGGAGTTTTGATGATTACTCCAGGCGTCCAGAGGAGAGATTGCGTATATGACATGATCGGGTCCACCGCGTGGGAATAGGTGGCCGTGGGAGTTGAAATTCGAGCATTACGCGTCCAGAAATTGGTCCAGCTCGTTTGCACCGCCGCAGAACCTTACAGGGTCAACCATCTTGTAGATACTCAGTCTTGGGCCCATGGTGCTTCGTTCGGTGCGTTCGGCGCGTTCGGCAGCCCATTGATCCTCTGTGGCTGCCATTCGTTCCCGTTTGGCTGCCATCCTCTCCTGTCCGAGTCTCTGTTTGGCTTTCCACTGGGGGCTTGATTTTCGAGTGGCATTTCCAGCAGCAACCGGTTTTGAGTCGCTACGTCTGGTCGATCCTCGTCAGTAATTTGGGAACGGAGAACACCACTAACGTTGTCGATCAGGCTATCTTTGCTTCTTTGACCTTCGAGGTCATCTTGGAGGTGATTGTCATCGTCAATCTCGGCCTCCGGTAAGACTGTTGGAGTAGTGCGTTTGGCTGTTGATGCTGCTGCCTGCAGAGTGTCATCACTCTCATGGATGTCAGTGACACGCGATTGAGTTCTGGTAAACTTCTTTGGAGGCATGTTTTGTGGTAAAATGCGTTATTTCGTGGCGAGGCGTCGAAAGGGGCAAATCTTGAGATCCCGTGAGCGAAACGTATCAAATTGATTAAGAGCGATCATAGTGTAAGGCCGTATATCCGTATATGGCCGCGTATGAGAGTATATGAGAGGATACGGTTGCACATGTGGATGTGGTAATATAATAGAGTAGTTGATAGGTAAGATGATCGCTAGTGATCTCAGAGAGATCACGAGTCGTCTATAAAAGGTTGCGGTTACCCGGCCCTGGACACGTCTCGTGCCATTGCCGAGAACCTAATCATGACTGCCATTACGGCAAAAAAAAAAGCAACACGCTCCATGCCCCATCTTGAAAATGAGGGTCAACAGAAGTCGACGATTTTAGGTCTTGTTAGTCTGGTAATTATGATGTAATAATGTAGTGGTTATACAGAACGGAACCATTGACAACCTTTATAGGCAAAATAGACTGCGATACGCTCCCTGCTCCATCTTGAAAATGAGCGTCAATGGAGCGTCAATGATTTTTGGTCCTGTAAGTCGGGTAATGAAAACGTGATTTGGTAGTGATTACACATAATGGAAGTGTTGCCATCCTTTATAGGCAACCAAGAAAGCGACACGCTCCCTGCCCCATGTTGAAAATGAGCGTCAACAGATTGTCAACAATCTTGGGCCTTCGATCATGGTTTATCGAAGCGCACAGCGGCTATTTAAGTCCTTGTACTCAATTTTGGCCGTTGTTGTAGTCTAAAACGCTCGTGAACACCTAGTTGCACCTTTGTAAATGAAATAAGTTGTTATTGTTCAGGAGGCTATTGCGGGAATATCACTTGCGTATTCTTTTATACAGGCTGCCAACCACATGTCTATAGATACGTGCAATCAAGCGCCACTTAGATTACCTACCATGCAAGACCATCAATAGTTGACGCTCCATTGACGCTCATTTTCAGGATGGGGCAGGGACCGTCTCTCTACTTGTTCTGTATATAAAGGCTGTCAACACATCCGAAACTGACTATGCTGTACCATAGTGAATATTTTGCAATTAACAGTAGGATATCTGAATGCGACCATAAATAGAAAAACCCGAAATACAGACCCAAAGATTGGAATCGATGTGTCTAGCCAAACCAGGCAAATTCCGCAGGTTGACGGGTACAGGTTGGGGTTTAACCCGCGAAGATGCGGCGGGTTGGGTATTTGGTCGGGTCTAGAATCGTTTTGATCCGTTTTTACGGTCCAAACCCAGACCGCTGGCGGGTTATCCACACCCGTTGCTAAGAATAGTCCCATTCGTTCTAATCAATTCTCATCGTCACTCTCAGATTCGCTCAAATGGCTGCTTTCGTCTTCAAAATCAATGTCAGTGGTATTCCCACGCCGCAGATAGTGTACTCAGCAAATCTGGAATAAAATCTTCATCGCACTTCCAATTCTTGGCATATGCATTATAATTGAAAAATTGAGTGTTGGAATGCGGGGAATGTATATACACACACCTGGATGGCATACCTTCTGTTTCATAACATTCATTTCCGTCAGTGTCACCTGGTGGTACAGGAGGTGTTCAGGGCGGAGGTGCCGCCGGTTCTGGTGGTGGTGCACCGGTTGCTCTGCGCCTCTAGCGCGTCTGCGGATCATTTGCTGTGCCATTTTGGCATGGAAGGCAGCCATCCAATTGATTTTTATAAATCATTGCCGGGTGCCTTTCAATCGCAACCTTCACCTGGTTTCGCCCGGGAAACATAACACCCTGGGTCTTCTCTTCTAGGACTTCGGCACAAGGTTTCATAATTAGTTGTTGCATTTTCTCCATTGCGGTGCGCAAAAACTCCTCTTTGGCCATTTTGGCCATATTCAAGGCAAGGCGCATGTCGGACTGTTCCAGCTGTACTCGACCTCCTTGCCTCGCCCATGTAGCAGACATGTTGAAAACCTACATGAACTTAGTTGAAGCTTCTAAAAAGAAGAGTTGGCTATTACCTCAACCATATACAACTCCGTAGCCTCCTCTAAGGTCTTTAATGCCTTTGTCGTCCACTCCTGGGGACCTTTATCACCAAATTCATCCGCAACAATCCCACAGCTGACAACATCATGATGTTGCATTTCGCAGATTGTGCGGATACATGCCTTCGTCGACCATGGAGGTTTGCCATTGAAGGCAGCGATACATTGGTCACAAAGCTCTCTATGTACCCCAGCTGGACATTATGTTCTTAGTTGACCGCCATCTACATCGATATGGAGATACTCACATCCGATTGCATGCTGCTGCCAATTATTGCTGGGTCCCGTTTTATGTACAATTTTAAAATGTGCGTCGTGGGCCATATGTTCGGTGGCTGCAATTGCAGCGTCGCAGTGGACCAACTGATGTCAGCGTTGCAGCTGTTTCTCAGCCAGGGGCACGTTCGATGAATTGCCTGTCATATGGCTCGATCCGGATTCAATCTCACCGGGTGGAGGTGATTGTGGAGCTGTGACTTGCTGTTGTAGACAAGGTGAGGAAGATGATAACGAAGAGTGGAAAGTCCTGATGAATATATAGTAAGCTACAAGTCACAATGGAATGAAGGACAGTCAACTTGGACATTCTACTCAAGCTTTATCCGGCTGGGTATAGCTGCAAGTTGCTGGTGATTCCAATGTTCTGGAGATTTGCAGTAAGTTGGTCGGATGTTGTTTGTTTGTGTGTTTGCTGGGATACATTGAAGTGAATGACAGCTGATATCTCATGTTTGATAAATATAAAATGGAAATTCTTCGACGGAAAAGATGTCTGGTGATGTTTCTCTCAACACATTGCCGGGATCATACACAAAACACACGCTAACATACATGTCATGATGTACAGTTAGCAATACTATCCCGACTGAAATGACGGTCAAATGGCAGATTTTGCTTTGTTCGAGTTGATCAAACGTATGAACCTTGACATAAAACACACAGCTTGCCTCCATGTGGTCCATATCTTGAAACATCAAACATCTCGCCCAACAACAAGGTCAACACACAATACAATGGTCAATGCTCCGAAAAAGAACTTTTCTCCACTTCCGGCAGGCAAATACAGCAATTGGGCAAAGCACTCCACTTGTCGATGTCATCAAGTGAATGAAGACAAGAGAGGCTTGGAGGCGGAAAGGGTCCGAGCATTGGGAGTGGTGCGCAGCTTACAATCTAAAAAGAAGCTTTCGGCAGAGAAATAATGGGACACGCTCAGTTTAAGCAATGAAGGGAAACAGACATGGATCGAGGATTATGTGGAGAGAGAGTCCGCTGTGGCAAGTCAGCCAGTTCAAGATGCAGAGGCAGCGATCATGCAAGACCTGAAAGATATGACTACATCTGAAAGAATGGGGGCAACAACCAGAACGCCCGAAACAACATTTGAAGACATGTTGAATGCTATCTTGAACAGTCTGAGCGATCTTGCAAGTTCCGACAATGAGCAGGACGCGGAAGACGAGGGAGATGATGAAGAAGATACACAGCTCGGCAAGCTGAGTGATGATGATGAACCTGGCTGGGTGATGGGCACAATCTGCAAAACAGTACTGCACCGCATGGAGAGTATTTGGCAGAAGCAGGTGAGGCTTGACGAATTGACGCAACTGGGATGGGGGGACACAGCCAACATCTTCGGTGACGGAGATATGAAGTAAGGGACTGCCAAATTAAAGGTTCCGGCGGTTGTCAAGCCCCAAATAGACACGACTGCAGCCACACCACCCCCGACAACATTTGGAGAGCATATGCAGAATCCTGAACTCTTCCGCTGACAATCGCAAATTCCGGCAGTGACTTCTCGACCAAGACATAGTCAAATGAAGCTGTGTTCGGGAATACCACAGTTACACAAAAAAATTTCGGTTTTTTCGGCCAATGTGAAGCCCAATTCAACACTGATTCAGGATGCGACGCCTGTTGATCCTGTAAGCATTTACCCCTGGATAAACCATCCCTATTTAATTACCCTATAGAAATCGGATATGGAAGAAGATATGGTGACAGATCCCGAGTCACTGCAGGTATAGATAGCCATACTGTTAATTTTGAAGACCTATCTCTTGTAAAAGCACATTGTGTACCTACTTTACGACATGACAGCTTTTGCTTGATTTCAGTGACCAAATTGTGAGACATGATTATTCATCAGTGTGTGTGTAAGGGTCGTACAGGCCATGCGAAAGTTCTCGACTCCAAATCGGGTTAGTTGACCGCCAGCAAACTCGATATGGACTTGCTAGTAACGGTTAAATTTGAAAACAAAACCTAAAATAGAGACACAATTTAATAACAAAATTTGAGTCAGTGATGTCATACGAGTCATAGGATGAGCACTCAGTGCGCAGTCTGAACCCGGATGAGTTGCAGCCATCATGCTGCATCAGTCCATGCAGCTGACTGCATAACTCTGCGTGCAGACCTGCAACACATCGTGGAGAAATTGAAAATTGCTTATGGTACGTCATGGAAATCGAGCAAAACTAGCGGGAAAAAAATTGTCAGGAAATCGGGCTCTGTATGTCTAACATTTGTAGATGCATCTGGATGCCGTAACATACAGGTTGAAATCACCAAAAAGCGATGGAGCAACCTCATTTATCGGACTGATGATGTGAATAGTGGTGGCTCAGAAACTGGAAAGCCTCAATGCTTTTGGATGCGAATCACTATACATTGAAACGGTATATTGGCTGTCAAAAATGACGGCAGGAATCTTAAGCGAAATATTTGCACACCAAATGACGTTTAGTATGTCTCTAAGGTGAGGGTCAACGGAGCGTCAACGCTTTTAGTATGATCATTTCAGCAGCCACAGGGTTGCATAGTCACATTGATCCAAAGAGGAGTTATTGGCCGAGTTTAGATATAACAAGGCAAGCGATATGCTCATTGCCCCATCCTACAAATGAGCGTCAACAAAGCATCACCAATTTCTGGTCTTGCATCTTCGATAATCACTGGGCTGCGCGACAGTATTTAGCCATAATGTCAGGATTTTCCGCCTTTATGGGCACAAAGACCATCAACAATATCGCTACCACTCCTAAGAGTGGGGATGAAAGGTAGCGGGGGGGGAGCTCCGCCATCTAGCCAGCTCGCCCGGAGGCGGAGGGGATATTTGGTCCTGTCATACTCTAATTAGAGTGCATACGGTATGAATAAAACAAAAAAAAAAAAAAAACCACCTTCTAAAAATTAGCGTCAACAGAGCGTCAACAATTATTGGTCTCGCATCTTGCATAATTCAAGGGCTGTGCAAAGGCATACTTCCATAATGATAATAGTGGCCGCCTTTATAGGCAAAAATGCTAGTGTCAAGAACGCTAGTACCTCCTGAAAATGAGCTTCAACGGAGCGTCAACGATTTTTGGTCATGCCTCTTGGATAGTTCAAGGGCTGTGCAACTGCATATGTCCAAAATCATAATATTGGCCGCCTTTATAGGCCAAAATGCTAGTGACAATATCCCTACTACCTCCTGACAATGAGCATCAATGGAGCATCAGAGATTTTTGGGCTTGCATGTTGGATAGTAAGTCATAAGCAACGGCGTTGACCCATGATCGGACTATGGGCTGCCTGTATGGGCGAACATGCTAATAATGATATCACAACTGCCTCATCTTTGTATGTCCTTATATTCAACATCACAACAATGCATGCGATGTCTCGCAGGTCTGACTTTTTTCTTGCTTGTAGCTCTAAAGGCAATATATAAGAACCAGCATTCTGCCTGACTATAACCCATCTTTTGACAGTTATTGAGATCGAATTACCCAGAGTTCAATTTCCTACGGCGATGTCAGATACCTAATTATTAAATACCTCATTGCTAGACATTATCATATCTTCAAAAAATGAACCTGTCTTGATTTGTGATTTAAGCGATCTTACTTGACAAAGCATCTTCGATGCCTGGTGGGCTTCCATTGATGTAGGCATGAACCAGCCGATTGCTTGCAATAATTCTGGACATGCGCCTTCGTGGCGATTCTATTTACACTGCGGAATTCAGGAGACAGGCAGCGCTGACATCATATGTATCGTTTGTCATCAAGTTCTTCGCCATCCATCAGCACTTGGGACCAGCTCAATGGGCAAAAACTTGCTGGCAAAAGCGCACATCACAATGCGAAACAAATTGACAGAGTCAAAGGTAACCGAATTGACTAGTTCAACGGTCGATGAAACAGCTTTGGCCATGCTCAGGAGGCAAGGATGTCTAGGTATTCCGATTGTAAGTTCGCAAAGCAAATACAAATTCAATATTGAGGTTTCAAGTATACTTACTGAATTGATAAAGACAATTTTCTAAACAGGCAGCAAAGGACTTTCAAACAGCCGAGTTTTACCAAGACATCTGGAATCGCTACCTCATGTTAGGATTTGTTTCGGCTCACCATAAATGGAACGCAATATCAAATATTGAGCTGCATGTAATGGCATGGATGTACGTGATGTGTCCAGGTCAGGGTAACACCCGTTTCATATAGTCAGCTCGTCACAAGTCTTTGATCAGCATCGAGAATCTTACCACTCCATCCTAAATATACTCTCACTCAGATCCACGTGTGCAACTGTGATCCTACAATTACTATCCAGGCACTTACGCAGCCGGACGCTGGCGTACGCGCCCTTACACTATTCTCGATCTACAGGTACTGGATACGTTTCGCTCACGCGATCTCGAGATTTGACCCCTTTTGGGATGTGTCGTGACACGCTCACAACTCCACTCTAAGAAACACTACTACTCCAATGCCTCCAAAACGAACAAATAGACTTCCATTCCGCACTGCCAACGACCACGGGAGTGCAGAAACAATTTGGGCATTGATTGGCTGCAGTACTCCCAGTCTAGCCAGCCGAACAGCCTTCCTATCGAACGTGCCAGCCCACGTGTGTTCCTGGATGCCGAAATTGACAACGATGACGAAGAAGATGGCAATCCCGACGATGAGGATGAGGATGAAGAGGAGCAGCCTGAAGACAATCACGGTGAAGCTCAAGCTCACAGTACTGACTGCGGCGATACCGTACGATCGGAGGTCACTATGGCGGATATGCAAGATATGCTTGAGCAGCAGCGAATGCTGGTCGAATTACTCTTCCAGAATGCCGACATGAAGCCGAATGACCCAGAGTCACCGAACCCCAAGGACAAATTCAAGGTCACCCACCCTAAACGCTACTGCGGAGGTGCGCAGGAATTGGAGACATTCCTCAGCGCCCTTCCCTTGAACTTTCGAACTCACAATCACCTTTTCCCGGGTGGCGATACAGACAAAGTCCAGTATGCACTATACCACCTTGGCAGCTGGGTCAACCATCCAGATCACACTCTGCAGGAGACGAACATGACCGACCGGGTAACCTGGGGTCATGATCTACTTGCCGACAACCACCCGTCCCTACATGAGCTGGACCTCTTCATTACCGAAATACAGAAGCAGTACGGAGATAAGGACCAGAGGCAGAATTCATCCACCCGCGCTTACCAATAAATGATGCAGGGATATCACAACCCAGACGAGAAAATCGACTTTGACGAAACTGTAGGGAATCCGGTTGGGATGAGGAACACCATATGATCATGCTCCATGATATGATATGGGCGGGGCTGAAACCATACTTGTGGCCGAAGTTAAGGCCGTTTACCAAGACTAACGGTAGATTCGACTCCATTCTGGGCCGTTTACCACCGGCACCCCGAGATGCAATTCAAAGCACCGAAAGCACCAGCGAACCTCAAATCGGACATCCAAGCGGATGCTGTACTCGAAGGATTGAAAGAGACTCATCGACTCCTGCAAGAGAGTATACTAGATGCCCAGGAGCGACAGGCGAAGAATGCTGGCGGAAAGGAGATCACTTTCGATGTTGGAGATAGAGTGTGGCTCTTGACCGAGCACTTCCGCACGACCAGGCCTTCCAAGAAGCACGATCACAAGCGCGCTGGACCGTATACGGTAAGTAAGATCATCAATCAGAACGCTTACAAATTAGACTTGGCAAAGACGATGCGGAATCACAACGTTGTCCACGTATCACAACATGATCGGTAAACAGCGCCAGTCATTGGTCAACGGCCATCGGAGCCAGTACCGACGATTGTCGAAGGATTGGGAGAGGAACAATGGGAAGTCGACCCCATTCTCGACTCAAAACGGTGTTATCGGAAGCTCCACTACCTCATCCAGTGTGCCGGATACAGCCACCTACACACAGGTTGGGAACCGGTGGACAACCTCGAACATGCCCAGGAGTTGGTCGACGAGTTTCATCGAAAGCTTCCAGGGAACCCACATTGATAGGGAGCAACTGTGGTTCGGGATTGGAGGAGAGAGATCAGTTGGATGTTTCATTTTGTTTCTTGTCTATTGGATGCCGGCCCGGTACAAATGGCGCTGGCAAGGGTTTTACCACCTCCGGATTGCAGTCACTTGGAGGTGGACTATCCCCGTGCGCCGCATCCACCGACTCGTCTCCAATTACGGGGCTAATCGGCAGCGGGAGATAGGAGTTTGGAAAACATTGTAGGAGGTTGTTTTGTTTCTTTGCTTTAGAGTACGAAGATATGCAGCCCAGGAGATCTGCGCCTTTAAAGGGGGTAATGTAATGGCAGGGATGTATGTGACGTGTCCAGGGCCGGGTAACACCCATTTTATATAGTCGGCTCGTCACGAGTCTTAGATCAGCATCGAGAATCTTACCATGCAATCCTACATATACTCTCACTCAGATCCACGTGTGCAACAGTGATCCAACAATTACTATCAAGGCCCTTACGCAGCCGGACGCTTACGTACCCGCCCTTACACTGCGACGTTCATGCAATGCATTACCCGGCGAGTTGGTGTTACCGTCAGCCAGCACCCTGAGCAATATTTGCCGGAGGGAATACACACTGACAGTGGATGCAATTAAGAGGCAATTGCCAGCAAGAAACAAAGATTCTTTAGATTTTGGGCGGATGGAAATCGACGAACAAATTGGCAATACCGTCGGTCATGGACTATTATTTGGATCAAATTTGGGCGTTGCGTGAAGTACAACTGGCATTTGATGAGGTTGATAGCCCATTCTATTCCCATTTCGGAATCTCATTAAGGATTACAGGTCAAGGGTCAACATACGGGAGCACGGCTCGCCGGACATTTCCAGGAAGTTCTTGTTCGTTTTGAGCTGACTGACGGCCATTTACTTGGAATTACAACTGATAACACTTCCTCAAATTAGTCGATGACTCGCAAAATACTCACTACCCTCGAGGCCTCCGGAATCGAGTGGCCCACATTGATTAACCACATACCATGCATGGCACACGTCATTCAGCTCGCGTTGGGTGCATTCTTAAGCAGTCTCGGAGTACAAGGCCACACCAAGTCCTGGCAAGCTCATGAGCGCGATCAGCAATTTGGAGGGAATGAAAGTGCAGACATTGGGAAGAGTCAAAGACTTCGAAAAGAGGGCGATGCTAGAATCAATAAGGTGTCCGCCATGAGACTAGGTTTAGCAAAGATAATTGAGAAAGTACGTATTTCAAGATATTTTGAAAGTCCTGAACCTGACCTTCATATTGCAGAGAATGCTTGCTATATTGATTACGCTGACACCTGGTCGTCAAAACGAGTTCATTGACTGTCAAAAAGCAAATGTCCGCGTCGCCATACTACCCATTATAAATGTGAAGAGACGTTGGAACTTGACACTGGAGTTGCTCGAGTGCGCCTACCGTTGACATGAATTCACGCAGGAGTGGCTTAAGAACCCAAAATACAGCAATCACCGGCTACTCTTCACCGCACAGGTTGAGTGGACCATTGTCAAGTATGTCATGGCAGTGTTACGGCCATTCCGGTACTGGACCCTGTGGATGTCGAATTGGCATACCGTGATTCTGCACCACGTCATCACTCTCTCCAATGATATGTTGAATCACATGGATGGCGTGATGCAAGCATTGGCCAAAAAGATGACGCAATGGAAGGAAGACTTATACTCTGCCGTGAAGTTTGGGCAGCAGAAGCTGTCCAGATATTGCACTGAAGTGACTCTAATGACTGGTATGCTTCTCATTTCGGCACATAGCCTTGATTCTTTCCGCAAGTTGCGATCGGTTAGGAAGTGGGACATAGGAATGGATATTAATCCTGAAGACGAGACTTCTCATACTACTCAATTCCAGGAGGCCTTTCTGAAGTATGTGGAGAACGAATACTGCGGTACACACGGACGTTTGCCAGTCACACAACTCAAAAGCATACCGAACTACAATCTCCTCTCCTCCACAATGTCTTCTAGATTTGGTCAATCTTCTTATGATCCATATGATTTGTCCAGTGATGATGAAGAATACTAAATGCCTAACAATGTGGCCGAAACAACACCTGCACAAAGCGATTGTGCAGCACGCTTATTGACAGCTGCAAGGCTATATGTGAATTCACCTCCTGAATTACCGCAGAACTGGGGGCCAATTAATCCGAATCTCAATAATTACGACTCCGACCAAATGGAGATTAGCAGTACATTTTGGTTACCGGATATCACCGACTGGTGGCGGCAGCAGGAAGAAACGCATTCATAGTACGCCAATCTCTCCAATGTGGCACGCAATATAGTCTCTATCATAAATCACGGTGTTGGAGTGGAGGCCAGTTTCTCCGTTCGGCAAGATGTGATCTGGTGCAGGCAGTCGAAATCCACAGGCGAGACCCTTCGCAAAAACGTCGTGGTAAGGAAGTTCGCTTGAGCCAATAACCGAGTACCACCTGGCGATGACCCAGTATTGGATCCTACCAGTACTGTTAACGACATGGAGATGAAGAGAGAAGCAGAGCAAAAGAAGTTACACCAAATGGCCAAGGTCCACGACATTCTGGAGATGTCGCAGGGCAGCCAAAGCCTACGTGCTACACAGAAAGGATCTCGCGCTGAAACTAAACAAATGAGAGCCGTAGGATACATTCCAGATACTGAAGAGATCGACAAAGCATCCTGGTCACACTTCCAACATGATGGTGCGGCTGCATTCGAATTGTTGGAAACATCACCTGTGCCACCAGCTTCGTCTGCAAAGGACATCCCTGGAGGACCATCTCAAGTATTGAATGTCCACCTAATCAAACAAATCAACCGCCATCCTGCCGAAAGTGACGAGGAGAGTTCACCTGAAAGCATTTCAGACACCGAAAATTGGCTTAACTGGAATGGGGACTTGGATAATCCAAACTACAGGGAAGACGATTGGGAGGCAGAAAATGAATCAGATATGGAACTGGACAACGGCAGTGAGGATTCAGAATCCCTGGAGCAGCGGGATGTAAATGCCGTACCAAATGTTCCCGGATTGTTTTGGCCTATACAACAGTCAAAGAAAAAGGCTGAAAAGACGTTGATAATAGTCAATATAACCGAAACGAGGAGGAATATGGGGATCAAGAACTAGTCGGCCAGAATGCGTCAAAGTATCTTCACCAAGTTCATTGTTTAGTTTCATCGAGAATTTCATTCAGAGCAATAGTATGGGAGAATATTGAGCAGTCACATGAGAAAAATGGTTAATAAACAAAGATATTGCGGGCAATATGCAGTATTTGGCGAGATGTATAAATTTCAACCGGATGAGAGTGAGCAGTGCTATAATATTACTATGCTCGGCTTCGCCATTCAGCCAAGTGCTGATCAGGCTGAAAGGCAACCACTAAGTTCAAACAATCATGAATGCAATTATTAATGGCAGCAGATATTGACTAGACAGTACATTGAAATTAGCATCAACGGAGCATCAACGATTTTTAGTCTTGTAAGTGGGGTAATTGAATGGTGACATGGTCGGTGCTATCCATAACCAACATACTGGCAGCCTGTTTTGGCCAAGGTGTAAACTATACAGTCACTGCCTCTTTCTGAAGATGAGCGTCAACGGAGCATCAACAATTTTCGGCTGTTCATTTTGAGTAACCTCCGTGGCGAATGGTTGCTGCCATTTATAAACCAGGTATTGGCTGCCTTCCAAGTCAAAAATAATAGAGTCACAGTCCCTGCCCCATCCTGAAAATGAGCGTCAACGGAGCATCAACGTTTTTTAGTTTTATAAGTATGCTAATTGAATAGTGACCTGGTCGCTGCTATCTTTAACCAACGTCGTGGCAGCCTTCCTTGGCAAAACAATAATCCACAAGGTCACTGCGCCATTCTGGAATTGAGCGTCAACGGAGTGTCAACGATATTTTGTCTTGAATCTTCGGTAATCTAACTGGCGATTGGTTTGTTAACCTCTTTAAATGAGATATTGACCGCCTTTAGTGGCAAAAACAATTGCAGCATAATTCCTGCCCCATCCTGAAAATGAGCATCAATCGAGTGTCAATGATCATTGGTCTTGCATCTTGGCTTATCTATGTGTCGCCATGTAGTAATAATCCATAGACGATGTTATGGCAGCCTTTTCATTTGAAACAGTGCATGATAAATAAGTCACCCCATCATGAAACTGAGCGTCAACTGAGTATCAACAATATTTGGTCTTGTGGCATATTAGGTAATCAAGACTTTACGCGGATGAATCAGCTCAGAACAGAACTATTGACTGCCTTTATAGCCAACAATACAACATATAACAGGAAAAACATTGATTCCAAAATCATCAATGTCGCAGATTGCAAAACATGCAAAAAGAGATTATTGGCTGTCGAATACCTAATTTTACTAATATAGAATTATCCAACTGCAAATACGAGAACATTATATAAATTCACAGACGGATCCGCTTGGCGACCAGCTGACAACCCACCCAATTCAGACGGCTTGAGGGATTTCCATCGAACAGGGCCCAAATTGAAAATTCAGGTGTATTGACAACACTGGCCGCCAATTTGTCAACGGTTAGGTTCCGACCAGGACCCGGGCCCGCAGTGACAGTCCGGAACTGTTGCTAACACTACTCTCCAGTGGATCATGATATGGTACAGTATGGTCTTCACTGCAATGGGTGTCCAAGAGGCCAAAACAGTCGTGAATGATTTACTCGTACAACTCCAGCCAGATCACTCGACTATTGCTCCACAGGCAACGGCCGTTGACCGAACCTGAGTCTGAACAAAATCAATGTCTTATAATTCGAATATTGCATTGCAAGTATTATAGCATCATGAAACTGCACATAGTTGGAGCTCAATGGGATCTGTAATGCAGCTCTCTCATGAATGGGAGTAGGTCCCTAAGAAGTTTTAGCAGGTTACTTACCTGGTTAAGTATTGGACGATTCTTATCCCTCCAGGTAGTAGGTTTTGTTGGTTAGTGGTTAGGCATATTCCTACATAGGCAGCTGACAATGCTTTGGTTGGACTCTGCAGGCCACTCTTATCCCATATCTGGTTCATGACCACGAGTGTTCCCAGGACTAGAGTTGTGTAAATAGTTAGTATCGGCCTTACAGAATTGGAACCATACTTGTTAGTAGAGTAGGATGTGCATGTCAGAGCAACCTGTAAGAACCACCTGTCAAAGCAACCTTGCCAGAGCGAGCTTGTCAGAGCAACCTTGTCAGAGCACCCTGGACCAAGCAACCTCATCAGAGCAACCTTGACAGAGCTACCTTCTCAGCGCAACCTTCATCAGCAAAATGTATTTTAGTCACTGGGAGCCTCCAGGAGTGTCTGAGAGGATGTGGAGTGTAAACTTAGAAGTGTCAATTTCAGGAGATTATCAGACCCTAGAAGGGCATTCCGGCCGGCCTTGGGCGCAACCAGGATCTCTGATGACTGGTTCAAGAGTACCATGGGAGTGATTGTGATAAGTTTGGGAACACGTCGGAGTGCTGGAGAGATCTTCGGGGGCACCTGGGAGTCACGGGGATCCAATGCATGAAACACAAGCAAACTCTGGGAGATGCCTGGGTTCCATGAATAATCATTCAGAGGACTGCAGGCGTAATCTGAGACTCTCCGGATGTACATGAGCAATTGATTTCCCTCAATGCTGAATATGATGCATGGATTAATGTTAATTATCACTTCTGAATCAGACTAGCTATCATCTTCTTCAACAATGTATTTTTTGTCTCGCTACATCAAGGGACCAAAGGAATAGGTGAGTGATTCAAACATAAACGCAGGTATGCCAAAACAATTACCCCACTAAGCAATCAATCAAACCTGGTGTCAATGTCATCCACTCCATCTCTCATCTCATTAGGGCTGATGACAACAGGAACACACAATTGATCAACAGCGCAAAAAAGCGGGATGCGCTCCTTGTATTTGCTGAATATTGGTACCTGGCAAGGGGATGAAATTGAATTCCAATGTTGTTTGGCTCGATTTGTGATATCTAACAAAGGCGTAATGAGATGTCAGCTAGCTTCGAATCAACATGGGCATCTGAAAGGCAATGATTATGCAGATGGAGAAGGGGAGCAACCGCCAGGAAAAGAGGAGTGCCAGATGGGGAGTCCTATGTGGAAAAGTGGAGTACACAGAAGGTGATGGAGGAGTGCAGTATGAATGGGAGCGCCAAATCGAAGCTGATGAGCAGTGACGGGGATTGAGGAGTGCCCATACACGCGGAGGAGCCCCGAAAATGTGGGAGGGTAAGGAGTGCAACATTCAATATATGAGCGACAATCCAGACCGAGGTGCGCCGGTGGCCATTGAGAATCGCGCCAAGGGGACTACAGTGCGGGATGTACTGGAAGAGTGTCAATCTAGGCTGAGGAGCGCCGATGGGGTTAGAGGTGCTCCTATCTTAGTGGAGTTGCACCGCAGGGGGCATCAAGTGGCCCAATACTGTGTGATTGATAAGTGCAGTGGCTTCCAGAGTAAAGTTTATCACAGGGGATGGGCAAAATGTACCTCAATATTCATCTTGAGAAAACATTACTGTGACCTTCTTTCCACTGGCATACTGAGACAGCGCACAATGAATAGCTGCAGCTGCTAGCCCTAAAGTCTGTGGAGTGAGAGGTTGGAAATACTGGGATGTTGTAGGCTGGCACCACAAGCTATTGGCGGTGAAGAAAAATTGATGGTATGTTAGATCAAGCACTTCCATTCAGGTGAACCATGATTTCTTATCATCAACAACCTTGGAGAGATATGCATTGTCAAACAGGAGCTCCTGAACCAGGATCCAAAGCTCGGTCTCAGCGCCCAAATCCAACAGCTAACTACGGACAACAGTTGAATGAACCCCTTCTGCCAACCGTCCTCAAATGGTACTTATCTTCAGTTTCAACTATTTATATTTTGGGGAGTAGTCAATATCTGAAATCTGATAGAGTAGCATCAAACAGAATGTAATACTTACAGCGTCTTGTGTTTGCGGATCAATTTTGAGAGATTGACCACTGGGCAATTGAAACACTGATGGCGTACGTACAGGAGCACCTGCAAATGCCCGCAGATGATCCCAAGCTTCAATGGCAAGTATCGAAGCTGCATCAACCATCGACTACTGGGCATCGGATTATATCGGCCAAGGAGTCTTCATGAATACAATTGCCTCTTCCAACCTTTTCGCTACCTCACAAGTAGCCTTGTGGTGTTGGGGAATGTTCTGATCTGCACTAGCCTTGGGTTATGGAACATTCAGATCTCCAGTAGACTTGTGTAGCGGCAGTGCCTGGGTGGATGGTGCACCGACAGACTCAGATATTTTGTTGAGGAGGGTTGACTTTTGTCATTTGAGCAGTGGTGGTGCCATTGCACGAGGTGGATTTCGGGAAATTGGAAGCGGAGGGTGTGTAATGACTGTATTGACATGGCACTGTTTCTTGGGCAGTGAAACTATCATAGTTGGGAATGACTTGTCCCGGAGTGCCTGGAATAGACGCAGTATCTCCTGTTGGTGATCCAAATCATCTTCTTCGATGTAGAATGACAAGGTGGACACTCTGGGGTTCTCACTCTCATCATCACTGATCTCCAGATCAGTATCATCATCCTGTGTCAATGATGAAATCAGGGAAATTAGTCATCCGCAACACAATGCGCGATGGCAGATATTTGGATGGTAAACATGAGATGGACAATCAACATTGGTCGCTTTCTTGAGTGCGAGTGCTCTCTCGAAGTGTGCTTCTTGATGCTTCTGTGAATAGTGATTCCTCACCTTGCTGGGTGTAGGTTCCATTTGTGGTAATGAAGATAGAAAGTTGGGGACTGTGGGACAGAATGTATAAACAGTAAATATAAGATTAAGTGCAACAGAATAATGGGAAGAATGGAGCAAGAAGTTGCACATAGTAAAGAAGAATGCAATTTGAGGCATGCCTTGAAGGGTTCAGGAGAAATCACTGCAATGGTTATTATTTATATCAAGGACGGCAGTGCAGTGTTGTGATATAGGATTTCATCAGGAGCACCAGAATAGATGGATTCCTTGTCAGGTGCACTGGAAAAGATGAATTTCTAATGCTGAATGTTAGCAACTGCGATCAACAACACTCTGTATGGATGCAAGAATTGGAGGTTAGCTAAATCCAATCCACATAGAATAGAACCAGACTCACCGGAAGAAAACTCGCGACATCAACTAACCCGTGGTGCTGGCCAAATGGAGCACTTGACAACTTGAATGAAAACATGTGCCCTGCATGTGACTCTCAAAATGTAGTAATTATGCGTGAATGTTCGAGCATTTGAGGTGACTGCATGGCATAGAATTGGTGAAGCACTTAGAATCTGCAGAACTCGATAGATTTGGGACCTTGAAAGTGACGGCTGAGTTGCAAGAGTTCATACTGAGTGTGTTATCGATCGAGGAGAAATATATATCATGGTATGTGGTATATTTTCCAGAAGGAAACTCGTATTCGCACAATATTCTATTGTAGTAGGATGCTGCAGCCAAGTTAGCAGTCATTATGGCAATATCATAAGCATAACTTCCCTTTCATGCGTTCATCTGGGCCGTGTCTGCAGAATATCCTCCACAACAATGTTGCAGTTAATTGTAAGGCATATGCCTGTGTACGGCCTTCTAGGAAGGTATATCGGTTGATACAGTTGCAAACTTGGATATCAATATTGTAGAGTAGTCAAACGGTAGTTAAGGTAAGATTATCGCTAGAGATCTAAGGCTCACGGCGAGCCGACTATATAAAGCGGGTATTACGCGGCCCTGGACACATCATGTGCATCCTTGCCATTACATTATCCCCCTCTTTGGGTGCAGACCCCCTGGGCTGCATAAACCCGTACAAAAGTAGAAAGGAAAGGAAACAATCAAATAAGCGTTCAATGTACGCATACGTACAAACCCATAAGTCCCACACCCAATCAGTACCGTATGGTAGCCATTTGGTGGATCCGGCGCACAGGGAAACTACACCTCCACTTGACTCATCTCCAGAGGCAGTAAAAACCCGTGCTGACGCCATTTGTACTGGGCCGAGATCCAAAGAAATAATGAAGTAAAGAAGTAAACAGAAGAAAAGAAAAGAGAAAGAAGAAACATCCAAAGTGACACCATCCTCCATATCCCCACCTCCGGAATGTCCGGCATCCGACCATCCAATCTTGCACTCCTAACTTGTATCAAGTGTCGCTCATTGTCAGACTTAGACACAGTAATCTCCGCGATATCCCCAATCATAGTATGAGCCTCGTCTCGACTCGGCACCATCGATGGTGGCATCCGCTCGCTGCTCATCATCACCATCCACATCGCCATCACCATCGGCAATTGCATCGGTATATCTAACTTGCAAGCATCCCAGTAACTTGTCATTCTCACTATACATTCAAGTGCGCTAGCACTCGAGCGTTCCCAATTCCTCGTGAACATATCCGCAGGCCCAGCCCATCAGTGATCATTTTGCGGCTTTGGAAGCTGCTTTGGTGGTCATATTCGCGCTCTGTCTGCACGGATGAAGCGGGCTTGACTTCCCGTGATGGATTGTAGCTTCTGCTCTTGGTATCATAGCTGTCGGTGATGGTCAATCATATATGACCTCGTATCTATCTTGTAAGCTTCTCATGAAATGGTTATTCATACCATATATATTCAAGCGCGTTTGCGCTCCCCCGCGCCCTCGTGTATAGCTCGGTCAGGCAATCTTGATATATCAGAACATCTGCTGCAGCCGGTGGCTCTCACATGGTGCCCGTCAGTAGTTATATTCATCCTCCTTCAACCTCGGCCAAGCAGGCTTATAGGCCTCCAGTATGGTCGTTCAGCATTCCTTTCGGGAAGCCGTTTGGTAATCATCCCAGTCGGTGCCTTCAGTAGATAGAGCTCCCGATAATTCTAGGTTCCTGCGCGTCCGGTACGATAATTGTTTGCGGTAGGAATTGTTGCGATTCCGGCATTGTCATCCCTGTCTTTAAAGATCGTTGCTCCGCCAAAGATTAATCTCGTAAGGCTTGTGCGGTAACGGCATGGTTGGTGTAACTCGGGATCTGATTCAGGATCGTATTCGGCATTGGAACTCGGGCATGTAGGTGCATGATTCGGTCTCTCTGAATAGTGCTCTGAATAGTGCTGAGTAGTGCTTGGCATCGTACTCGGTGGAGCCATACCACTGGAACACCGTGTGTCTGCAAATCCGTGCTCGATTGTAACTTCGTAGCTTCATATATGAGAGGAGATTGATTGTCATCCGTCTCCCGTGATCCATCTCCTGTCATACACCTCCGGTTATCCATCCATATCCAGTCGCGATCCAATGCTGCCTCGAACCATCTCCGCACGGGATCCGTCTCTTGTCAGCCATCTCTGGCCGCAATGCCTCTCAGGCCGCAATCCATATCCGGCCGGGATCCATTTCCGGCTGTGATCCAGTTGGTTCCAGCCATTCGTTTCCACCCTGTGCTTAATTGCGCTCGTATGGGCCGCATTCCGTGACTGCTCCTGTAGCTCTGTAAGCCCTCTAAAGGTCATATTTACAAACCTCCATAATGTCCATCTTTGATTGACTCTTCATCGCCGTCCCATAATCCGGTGACATATCGTCCATCATAAGAAAATGCCCACTCATGGATCTGTCCATATGACATGGGATCTTCGAGTCCAAATCCAAATCCATGATCCGGCCGAATTGAGCATGTGATCTGATTCCACGCAATTGTATGAATACCACTCCACTCAACTCCGAGAAGTTGTAATTTTGCCCATATGGCAAATTGTAGCCGGGCGCCAGATCGATTGCAATTGACTGATGTGGCGGGAGTGTCTCCGCCTTGGCTTTACTGAACCTTCAGGAAATCTCCGTATATCGCTGGATATGTCATGCATCATCTGTAGACACCATCTTTGTCGTGGCGCCAGCTCCATCTGCAAATGTTAATTCTCAATTCATAATAGATATGGAGCAGTCAGGAGGAATATCCAGTAGTCCGGATTTAAAACGGTTGGCCCATTGAGGAGCCAAGCCCCAGTTTCCAGTACTCCCTTCATGGCTCGGTGTGCAGGTAGCAGTCATCCGAGGTGCCCATTGTGGGTACACTCTTCTGCCACAACTACCGCCGCAGCTTCCTGCTCGCCCGGCCAGTGCCTGGTGCCTATCTCACCACTAGAAATGCTTTCCACAGTCACTCCCAGCAGCCCTATACAAACTCCCACTTTTAGGAAGAACATCCAAACGACCTCCTCACTGGCCAGTAGATCGTCAACAGCATTGGCTCCAAGTATTAGAATATCCGGAACACCGCCACCTTCCTCAGACCACACCTCCCCCCTAGCCATGATCCAGGTACATTCCCGTGGCATACCTGATGGCATGCCTGGTCCACTACCACCTCTTCCACTCACTCTGGGGTTGCAGAGCTAAAAGTTGAATGTTTTGCATGTCGAAACTAATTCTCCAGCTCACACAATGCGTCCACCACGGCTGCCACCAATTTGTACAAATAAGCTCGCTCAGCGACACACATACTTGTCACACCCAATTGGGACTGTCTGACAAAGAAATGATGTCATTGCCTCACCCAATGGAGACTGTCTGACAACCAAGTTATGGTCCATTCCCACATGGGGATACGACACATCAATTGAACCGTATTGCCCTTTAAATACATGCGGAATCTGCTAGTATCCTGAGAGTGCCCAGATGGCCCATCTTCCGGTAGTCCTGTGGATCCCCACAATCCGGACTTCAATTGAAATTGAAATCATCTCCATTGTATTCCTAAAACCCTCTTTGTATGCCATCATATGGGCACATATCTGTATTCGCTCATTGGTGTATGTTTGATAAAATTGGATAGAGTTGGCGTAGATGGCTCTGTCTCCTCACAACGATCCAATTCGGTCATCCAATCACGTCCCAAAGGTGATAATTGACAACGGTAATCATGCATTGTATCTGCTAGCCACTTCAGAACATTCGGGGGTGATTGTACTTCCCATTCTGAGCTGGCACACGATCTGCAATCACTGCTCCACTATCTTGAACTGTGCCCTTTGAAAGACCAATGATTCCGGTAATCGTTTTGGTAATCATAGTTGATTCGATAACTCACTGACTGTATGTAGCGTTGCAACATATCCGTAGCTGCAGCGGCAGACTCCTCGCAGCATCCGTAACATCGATGACTATCGAGTCGAGTAGAACGTAAGTGGATTGCAACTGCCATCGCCAATGTGGATTGACTTCACTGGCGCGTATTTCAATACTCTGCCGTGATCCTCCGTAGGTCCACTATGTGTGATGTATGTGCCAGTTTATGTAGTTCGCAGCGTCGATAGCATGTGTCAGATAAGGATCGAAGAAATCTCAGGAAAAGGGCCGGATTGGTCATTGCCAGTGACGCGACACTCATGGCGTATCAGCAATGGAATCGTCCCTGTAATCATCAATTGTCGCAATTGGAAGGTAACTTATTGAAACTCACCGGTGCCGCGATTGGTAGCCTTCGAGTTCTCATGTGATGTATTCGTTGCAAATGACTTTGACTGAGTTGGTTGCTGACGCGTCTCCTGGCTGGCAGGCCTCTGGAATGAACTCGGAATTGACATTGTTACCATTCGTCTCAATTGGGTGGACAAGTCATGCTTCTTTTGTATCTGCAATTTGTAGATCTCAAGTCCATATGACATCTCGTGCATAGGTGTTGCAACGCGTCTCTGGCCAATTGGCCTCTGGAATCGGCACAAAATCATCTTTGCTACCGTTAACGTCAATTCGATAGACTCATCAAGACATGTCACATCTGCAATCAGTGCTCCCATATCTGTATGATATCTTGTGCATAGATTGCATGTCATGACACGTCAGAACAGGGTAATCCATGAGGTGCCGTATGCGAAACGTATATGAAATTGTAAGAGCGGTAATAGTGTAAAGGCATATGTGTGTGTATGGCCTCGTATGATGGTATGTCAGTTGATACTGTAGCAAACGTGGATATCAATATTGTAGAGTAGTCAAAAGTTCATTGAGGAAAGATTATCACTAGAGATCGAAGGTTCTTGGCAAGCCAACTATATAATGCGGTGTTACGGGGGTGATTAGATCCCAATAACTAATACAATATTTATTGAATCTAAGTACAGCCGCCTATCAAATCTCTTTCTCTCCTCGTCTCTTCCAAAGACTCAACCTCTTGCCCGTCTCGCAAGAGCAATCCCTTCGTTCAACTGTAGTCGAACAGCCGCGTCCTCTAGCTCGGTTAAATTGAACCGATGCCAGTTCCCGTCGCCAATATAGACGAAGATAAAGTCTCCCCGTCGAACAACCACTCCTCGGAATATTCCTCGAAGGGTAAAAGTCCGGTGTTGAGATACCTCAGCACCAGGAAGTCGATACCTTCGTACTGACAGAAACGAAACACCACAGCGTAGATGTGGGTTAAATGGTGCTCTGCCAACTCGGAAAGCAACCTGGCGAAACTCTCGACTCTCTGATGCAGTGCGTACTCGGCAGGTGTGTAGTGATGTCCAGGCATACAGTGCCCAGTCTCGTGTGTGAATGAGGAAAGTAATTTTTAAAAAGATAGATAGAATTCCTAATAATATTTTAAGATCGTCTTCGGTGTTCTCTGAAAGCTAATGTCTTCGCTGATGCTCCTCAAATACCTGCGCCCAACACTGGCTCTTTATAGCCGTGATTCTTCTTTGCCAAGATAGTGCTTATCTCGGCCACGCCCTCACAGCGCCCGGAAATGAACCACCACAACACCCTCAGGTAATTGCGCCGCTGCAACATGGTTTCAAAGCATTACGCTCCTGATAAGAATCAGGCCATCCGTCGCTCGATATCAGCTCACCCTTTATTATCTCAGACATCTTTTGCGAATCGCAGGAGTCGGTAGCTGGAACACCCACCAACCATTTGGTGGGGCTTTACCGCCTCGTATAATCCCTCATATACAGAAGATTTACTTGCGTCATAGATTTAATCGACGACCAACCGATACTATGCCAGCGTGGACAATGACGCGTAAGCTCGTATACCGATACGAGGTTACATTGCGATCCAGACCATTTGCGCCAACAAATGATGCTCGCTCTAGGCCCTAGGCCTACGTCATTAATCTCTCAGTTACGTCAAGCTAATGTCGAGACTTTTCTCTAGACCTGAACGTGCTTCCCCGAGTCCCAATAACTACGGTCAGGGGAGGAAGAGTTCTCTGAATTGCTTTTGACTTTCAACTGCCGTGCGTGATTACCACGCATGTCCCGCATAGTTTCCAGGAGTAAACAAAGCACTCCCGCTTTGCGTGACCAACATGAACTCCCGCTAAAGAGCATGTTGCTGACCAATCTGATTCCCCAATGCATAGGTGTTATGCACATCGTAGATATGTATGCATCTTGTAGCTTGAATCAAATATCATTATCGCTATTAGGGACGACCCCTAACATGCGGGTATTACCAGGCCATGGACATGTCATGTGCATCCTTGCCATTACGTTAATGGAGGAGAGAGAGCATTTGGTATACAAAGGAGAGATACAGGTGTAGAGAAAGAATGGTAAGGTACAATGGATGATTCAGGGGTAATCATATTGATTCAAGCACTTGGCGATGCCAAGATTGCTAACAAATGGGTCATGAAACCTCACTCACATTCTGATTTTGCGCCTAATCTCTAGTAAGTTGCACACTGTTAAATCAGATATTCATTGTCAGTCTCACCACTACAATGTTGCCTTCAATCAATGTTGAGGTTGAAAGCTATATGCTACACGGTATGAATGCATAGTGAGACATCATCTCACAGCGGACAGAGGAATCCTAATGATGGCAAGCAGTTCTGGAAATTGAGGTGCACCGAAGTTCACATGGTTATGCTTGGATTCAATGGCTGGGGATTGCAAGCAAGCTTGGCTTCCTCTGACAGTGAATTGCACTGTTTGATGTTGTCATTGCATAAGTTGAGCTTTCAAGAGTCTGTCTCTTCGAACTTCACTCTTGATGGAAATCAGTTCACATAATCTATTTTCAGATACGAGATTTGGTGGCCCAAACATACAGTTAGTCAGAATCAAGTTAAATCTGCATTGAATGCATTGAGAACTGACACCTCATTGACTAATTGCAGTACGTGGGTGAGCAGGAGTTTCCAGCTATCCTGCACAGTCGCTGAACAGACTCTGTCTTTTGAGATTCTCACTCTGAAGGTCGAGCTCTTTTAACAGAGAGTGAACTGGCAGAATCTATTTCAGGATTTCGAGGCATAGGTCCAAGCATACTACTTAGTCAATATCGAGTTAAGTGGGGTTACTAATTGGCCAGGTCTGTGCATTTATGTTTAGTTGTACAGGGCAAGCTTCCTCCAACGGACAAGTTGACACCTAGCTGGCAGTTCAAGCATTACAGCGGTGGACTTGATATCCTGATCGATGATAGATTTATATATTAGCAGAGGCCGAGCGGGATGAGCCGCCTGCACCTTAATGTGAACTGTCTTGATAGATCACAATTCATGGGCACTGCGTCCACTGATTCACAGTCGAAGAAAACATGATGAGGATGAAGCAACCAACAATATAATGTGCACTCCAGACTAGGATATATGTGCTTCAGTGGCGTGTTTGTGGCTTTCGAGGTGTGCCTGGGCCGGAACGATACATCCAAAATGAGTTGCAGCTTGTAAAAGTTGGCTTCATCAAATCCAAGTACCTCATTCTGGACTGGATTGCAGATCTCAGTTGTACAAGAACTTCGATCATAGGTTAGCAAATAGCAGGGAGAGACAGCTGCAGCTTAGGCATGAATACCTGAGCGGTGTCTCAGTCTCCCACACTCTGTGATGCAGATCTGAGGTGCGCCCAAACTTCAATGATGTGCGAGCACAAGCTGTGACTTTGCTATGAATAAGTGAGCCCGTGTCTCATATTCTGACACAAGTACTCAATATCGCCTAGACTGACTTGATTGCCAAATGGGATGGGCAAATAAGCGGTGCCGGATATGTCATAACGATATGCCCAGTATTCTCCGGTGCACCAGAACCTCGATCATTGTCAAGTGAAAGCAGCGGCTTTGCCACGAATACGTGAGCCCGCTTCTCATATTCCGACACCAGTTCTTAATATTGCCCAGACTGACTTCATTGCCACTGCGTTGGCACATATGCACTGATCGATCGCTCATATGGATATGTACTGAAGCCTGCCTGGTGCCCCTGATCATCGATCAAATGCCAGCATAAGCTGCGGTTTCACCACATATAAGCGAGCTGTGTCTGATATTCTGACACAAGCACTGAATATCGTCTAGAGTGTCTCAGTGCCAAATGCGATTCGCAAATATGCTACGCTGGATCTATCTTTACGCAACTCAAGACATATGCTGAGCTTTTTCCTATGCACCAGAACTTCGATCATATGCCAGTAAATGCTGCAGTAGTGCTATGAATCCGCAAGCCGGAGTCTCGTATACTCACACAGCTACTCAATATCTCCTTGATTGACTCTATTGCCAAAAAGCATTGGCAAATATGCAGAGCATGATCTGTTGTAACGAGACATATGTCAGAACCGAGAATTTCCCCGTGTACCAGAAAGTGGTTGATTTACGCTTTTTTATTCTTTTGACTTCGAAATCAGCACATGGCCTCAGGTTTCCGGTGCACAAGAAATTCGTAACTGACAAATTATTGGAAGTCTGCAGTGGCATCATACTCAACATTTGACTTATGGCTTATATCGTGAGATAGGCCAGCCGGGAACGTGTAATGTAGCTTATCAATTGACTGCACTTCTTATTGGTCAATATTACTAATCAAGAACGCCAATGAATTCACCCTCTAACAATTCCAACATCCGATCTTTGATTTGCTTCAAAATGACACAGAGAAAGGAATTCTTTGTGCAGTATAGTGTGCTTTACAAACAACCATTTTGACTATTCGTATCAGTTAAGAAGATTATCTTGCTGGACTGTCGAAGGAGGCATACATTGATGAAGTGTTATAACAATCTAAGGTGATCGTTCATCAGACTGCAACATGTCTCCATTCCCTGTCAGCCAGATCGGACGGTCCTTGCGAGACTATATAATCCAGTAAATCATCATTGTCGTGATGTTCAGTCGTCTCAACAAGCCATGCAGGGCTTTCATTTGCGCAACTCCAGAGTGTTGGTGGAGATCACTTGCGCTGTCATCAAAGACACGTGGACCCATATTCTGTAACCAGGTGTGGCGTACTCTGATTTGCCATAGCCGGACAACTTGTGCAAATGCCTGCCGCTGCTCATTCAATACCCAGCACTTCCGAGTTATTACTGCATGGTTTCCAGCTGTAAGATTTAGACCTGTCCTGCCCGCTTTGGGTGTCATCATGAATTCAGAGGGTTTTGGTAAATCGTGGAATTTGAGTTTCATTTCTTTGCGTTCATCATTGCCCATTTCTGCATACAGATGGAATATGGCCACATGATCCGCAAATCACTTGGTTAGCCACCAATTCGAATGACGAACTTGGGCAGAAAGACTACAAAACGGGACCGCCTTTCGTGGAGGAGGTGCACCGGGGAGTGCATTTTCATTTCGGTCCTGTAGGGGATGGAGCGCCTCTCTGATTTCATCGTCATTGTCAGGTTCGGAATACTCTGCTGGTTTCTTGACAAGCATTGGCAGAAATGTCTCTCTCGGCCATCGGAAAATTGGAGAATCTACCCAAGTATCAAGTGGCCATGCATCGTACCACTGTCTAGAAACATCGTTGCGATCCTCAGTGTCTACGAACACTGATGAGAAACATGCCAGCCGCCCTCTATTAACCCTCCATGCTCCTGAAACACCCCGTGAAGTGTATCACCCCACAACAGTCTTCACCTGCGCCCGCTCCCCCTCAATGCACTCAAGACCAAGGAGGTGTGCATAAGCAAAAAACATTTCCGTCCGGGCGGAATGGCTCCGTCAGAGTGGACGCGCTCCGTCAGAGCCGTCAGAGACACCCCGGTAGCAGATTACTCCCCCCCCGGCGTCAATACCACGCGTCGTGTTGCACATCACCCTCCGATCGCAGTTTCGCCGTTTCTTCCTCAGACTCTGCAAGAGCATTCTCGGATGCTCCTGAAAGCATTTGCAGTTATGGAGGTGCATTCAGGACGCTACGAGATATGACTATTAGGATAGTCAAATTTTGGAGCTCTGTGGGAGACTTGGTGCCGTATTCTCAAAGCAGTGGTTCTTAGGGTTCCATAAGCACAAGGCATTTCATCTATCATATTCGTCTTTGTTACAGTCACAAGATTCGCTACCTCATAATATTGCATGCATTATTTAAGTATCTCTATATATATACATACGGTCAATCTGGCCACGACGGAATTCGTGAGAAAGAACCTTTCTAGCTCGAGGCGCCAAGGAAGAAAGTGAGAAGATATGATACTACCCGGCCTTGAGAATCCACGCAATTGCGTGGATCCGGATGAGATGACAATGAGATGATGTCTATCTACCCCGGGGTCTCCCGAATATGTACTCCCCGTCGCTCAGTCCACCTCCATTACCCCTGTATCTCCTTACACGCGCCGTCGCTCATTAACGATGTACTTGGAGGCCATGATCGAGCGAGTTGAGAGATGCACTTGGAGGCCGTGATCGAGCGAGTTTGGAGATGCAGTTGGAGGCCATGATCGTGAACTCAGAGATGCACTGGGAGGCCGTGATTGAGCGAGTTTGGGGATGCACTTGCAGGCTATGATCGAGCGAGATTGGAGGAGTACTTGGAAGCGGTCGATTTGGAGGGAGGCGCGACGGCAGCTGAAACTCTATTCATTGGTTGACTTGTAACTGTGGGAAGGTAGAGAGTTGAGTACAACAACATCCGCCGAGAGATGGGAAACTGGCTGGGAGCGGGAAACTGGCTGGGAGCGGGAAACTGGCTGGGAGCGGGAGACTGGCTGGGAGCGGGAGACTGTCGATCTTGGGATGATGCTGTACTTGATGTATGCTGTACTCGGTGTTAAGTCATGATCATGGCATGGAGAGACAGAGAGGGATGACTTAACTTCGTGTTCTTAGGTGATGGTAGAGTTGAACACAAGAAAGAGAGAGATCAGAGGGGATGGGGGACATGATCATGAGAAACTGGGACTAAAGAGAATTTTGTGTGCGAGTCAATTTACCATCCCCGATACGGCAGGTACGAGTCCCGATCCGGCGGGTAATAACACCGATACGAGGTCTTCTAAACCCAATCAGGCAAGTTGTACCCCTGATTTCTCATAGCCGCTCGTAACCTCCATATCGTTCTCATCTTCATCCCCAATCTCTCTCTTTCTCGTCCACAACTCTACCATGATCGCAGAACACAAAGTTAATTCATCCCTCTCTATTTCTCCATGCCATGATCATGAGTTAACACTGAGTACAGCATACACCTAATATTGTCTGTCGTCCCTTCATTCTCACGATTTCGAGTTGACCCCTGAATGTAGCTTCAGCTTCCGGCGTACCTCCCTACCGATCGACCGCCACCAGCCAGTTCTCCATAAGACCTTCAAAGGTAAAGTCACCTTGTCACATTCCCATGGTTGCGAGTTAACTAACTGATGAATTGAGTCCCAGCGCGCCGTCCATCGGCCGCCTCCAAGTACTCGTCCAATCTCGCTCGATCACGGCCTTCAAGTGTATCTCCAAACTCGCTCGATCACGGCCTCCAAGTGCATCTCCAGACTCGCTCGATCACGGCTTCCAAGTGCATCTCCAAACTTGCTCGATCACGGCCTCCAAGTGTATCTCCAGACTCGCTCGATTATGGCCTGCAAGTGCATCTCCAAACTCACTCGATCCCGGCCTGCAAGTGCATCTCTGAGTTCACTCGATCTCAGTCTCCAAGTGCATCTCCAAACTCGCTCAATCACGGCCTCCAAGTGCATCTCTGAGTTCACTCAATCTCCATCTCCAAGTGCATCTCAAACACGCTCGATCAAAGGGGTAACGGAGGTGGACAGGGTGATGGGGAGTATATATTCGGCAGACCGCAGCCAGTCCAGATATAGCGTGTGTAGACGGGTAGCTATATAGATACATAGATACATAGATACATAGATGAGAATACAAACTGAATACATGACTGTGATTCGAGGTGCTCCCAGACATGTCACCGGCGCTCCCAGGTGCTCCCAGGCTTGTCGTCGATCGCTAGGCGTTGTGTAAACGGCTTTAGCATAACTGCAGCCCCTGCGAAGAGTGTAACACACGTGTCGTTCTGATGATGCGTATACGTCACCACAAAGTAAAGGAGGTACGTATGCAATGCGACCCGTCGCCCAGGCGACGGGTAGCGTGTAATTCTCCGTCAGAGCGTACGAGGTTCCGTCAGAGCCGTCAGAGCCGTCTGGAACACCCTGGTGTTTCAGATGGAAATTACGGTCGTTGCTGATGTGCATTTTCCTGTGGTATCCGAACAAGTGGTTATCCATTAGCCAGTTTTGACTCTGACCACCTCGTGCTCATCCATGGCTTTACACTGTGTGTCATGTGGTGCACAACATCCTGTTGAGCTTCTTCGTCTTCTATCCAGTTAGCATGCATTAAACTCTTCACAGCAGAATACAATGTGTCTGCAGCATGCGTTTCCATTACAGTATCATCCTCTCGATCTGCAGGCGCACCTGAAAACAGCCACATCATCTTATAACACCAGTCACAGTGTGAATAGAATCCCGGTGTAGCTCTGACTTGAAGTTTCAATCCAATGTTTGGTTTCATTGCAATTCGCCAGCCCACACCATTTTTTGTCTTTTACCGATGGGACTTATCAATACTGCTAACACTCCATGTACAGTAGGAGTGTTGGCCGTTGCTTGATGGATTCGCTCTTGATGTTAAGGAATGGTATGGAACGAGGTAAATATTCCATCAGTTTTCCGGCTCCCCAACTCTTGTGTTAAGATCCTGGGTGGGGATAGTCACATTCTCCCCATTCAACACGTTAATGAGCTTGGAATCGGGTCCGAATATCATACAATCGATGACCCTCTTGAACGTCTCTTGAGCTCCAGGTATTTTCACCACCTCGATTGGTTCAAGCGTGGATGAAAGCGCTGGATGTCCCTGCGGTGGTGTCGTCTGGATCTCTATGAGGCGGCGGGGCACTGAATGGTGACTCTAGTTCATTACTGATAATCCAGGGAAAGTCGTTCTGTGCCTTATTCACCCAGTCGTCAAGGGAATTCCCCCACAAAATCGACACCGGTAACCCCATTACAACTTTCTCAGTCAGTGGTTTACATATCATCTCCGGTGCCACCGTGGTGAAAGTCTTGCCAAGACCCATTTCATCCGCCACCAGCACTCCTGGCATATCAGAATCCCAAACCCACCTACTCACAATCAACAGTGTGGCCCAAACCTGGTACACCAGAAACTTCGTTCCGGCCAGGCCTGGAATCAAATACTTGTGGTATGAAACCTGGTCCTCTGTTGATTGGCGAATCGGATGGGCATTCAGGAGCCTGACTGCCTCATCAAGACACTCGTGTACAAGTTTGTCATTGGTTACATTGAGAACACTATTTGTCACTGAACTACTAGTATCTGGATTGAGGACCTCCTCAGCATCCTCCACTTGCTTGTGAACCTTCCTTGCACCTGTGTGTGTATTCATTTTGTCCTCAACAATCTCTTTCAGTTGCTCTGATGTAAGCTGGGCAGATGGGCTCATATTCCGGTGCTCCAGCAATTCATCGCAATGTCAGGTGTTTCACAGACAAGCAACCATTTGAACCAATATGACAGGATGGAGTACAATCAATTCTATTGTTTGAATCAGAACTTATATGAATACAAGCATCATTCTCTTGCCTACCATCCTCCTCTCCCTCCGCTCTTCCACCCTCTTCAGAACCGTCAAAAGTCTAAGTATAACGATTAGCAGTTGCACACATCTAGGCTTAACATGGCTAGTGGGGATTACCTTAGCAGGTCAAATTAAGTGCTAGGTAATCCCGTTCCCTGTGGCTATCTTTATTTAAACCAAAAATATTTTGGGATTATGACCAAGTTTCAACTTCAAAATAATTGAAACGCAACAGTCATACGAAATCTGGCCATATATGGGGTCAATTCTCATTCGCCCGTGTGTAATTAATCCCATATACTATTTGTCCAATTCATCCTGCTCCAAGGTGAAGTTGAACATTGAGGTTAGAATGTATGGCTCATTCGGACCTACGTTTTTGTCGAAAAAGTCAATCAGCTCCTCCCATTACCTCACATTGGTATACCAGGTTTGGAGTTGTTTAGGGGCTAGAACAATATCCTTGACATTCGACACCCAACAAATCACAACCGTGAACGTTGTATTTGGGAACTCAGGGAGGTTACTTCGAGCATCTTTGATCGAGCGCTCGCCCAAATCCATTGTCGGTTTCTGGTTGACTCGCCTTCCCTTTTCCTTGCCTCCCGAATTTTGCTTACACATTACTTCAAAACCATCTCAACCAACTGCCACCAAATCCATTCAGCATTATCGAAATTATGCAAAGGCAGCCAGTCCTCAAATGTCACCAAGCGATCTGCAACTGCCATGTCCCAGTGAAGGGGTCCATCTCGAAGCTGTGTCAAACGGTTCTGTCCCCAGATAATGGACCGATGCTTCTTCTCCAGAAACCCAGCCACCCATTCTTTCTTCCACTGGTCGAACGCGCTGTAGTTAGCCTGGCCCATCCTTTGGTCACATTGCTTCAACGAGAATTCGGTTTACTTCAGGCTGATTGGCGGTGTGCCTTCAGCACCGCCCAAGTCTGACAAAGTGTGGCTCTCATCATCTGCATCATAATCGTCGTAGGAAATCTCTGGCAATGGAGGCAGGTCCGCACTCCCTGGGACATCAGTTTTCCGCAGTTGCGCAGCCAGCTGGAATCTTTTCGTGGGGAGACTAATCGGCTGTCTCCCAGGTGTGCTGGACGGAGGTTCAGGTGGAGGATTAGAGCTGGAAGATGTTGGCAAATTGGCTGGATGGTTTTCCGGCAGTACTGGAGGCTCTCTAGGTTCACCTCGAGATAACAGGGTTTGTCCTGGAATCTGCAGAGGGGGGAACATTTGAGACCCGCCATAACCACCTTGGTGGAGGTCATATCCTTGCCATTGGGGCCCATAACTTGGAAATCCTTGGCTTGAACTGGTGGTTGGTTGCAAACTGTGTGTCATGTTGAATGGAGAATGTTGATGGAACTGCGGAGCGCCTGGAAATGGCTGCTGTGAAGGCGAGTAACCATACCCATGCGGCTGATGATATTGATTGGTTTGTTTCCGAAATTGTCTGTCTTTGCCAGTGGCAGTTCGTAAACTATTTTCCGATGATTCTGAATTGTCTTCACAGCATTGTTGTGTGCTTAATACCTCACCTGGCGGAGCCATATTCGGTATCTTTGGGGGAGATCCATTCGTCGATATGTTCTGTCAAGAACAATGTCGGTAAACTACTATAGATGGAAGACGTGATATAGAATTGATCAGAGTATGCTTGAGTATATTGTAGGTAGCAGTGACCATCAGCGGAACGAAGGGCTTCGTATATCCCATTCTGTTGTAACGTTCTGTGGTGTTTCACTCCACCTTTGATCCATGAAACCAACCCAGCTGAGAAAATGAATCCTTAATTACACACATCCCGCCTTTCTTTGTTATATGCTCAAATTCATATACTAGAATATTGGATAGATGCTCACCTTCATACGCTTCCATGACTTCACAGGTCATAGAAGGGATATTGATATGATATCTCCAAGAAGCCAACAACAACAATATCCAGTATGAAGGTTAGCACGACTAGAAATATTACACATATTTATTGTGTTGACGACCTTGCAGCCTCATTTGTTAGGAGGCCTGTGAGTCGACCAGCAACAGTGCTTCGTTCCAATTGAGCTTCTTGTCTAGACCTCATTGTTCTCCTCAGGAGCCACGCTCCAATCAGGATCGTTATTGAAGCAACCATCCTATCAGTTCTCGATGATCCTGGTGTGGGCATACAGCTAGCTAGGAAGCTCACCTATCCATTGTATCAAGACAATCAACAATCATTATCAGCTGCTCGGAGGCTTGAGCATAGGTAGAACTCAAAATGCCACTGTGATGTAGAATTAGGCCCACGGTGGTGAATGCAGTGATGACAAATACAATCTTCTCTTCTCTGCTAATGACTTTCAGCAGATGATGTGCATGAGTATTGTGCGGGAGATGATATATATATCCTGGTTTATGAAGAATGCTGATTTTAAGGGAACTTTATTGTACCCCTCCCCGGCATTTGGCGGGGTGCAATGCGGCTGTGATACACTAACTTGGATTGGCTTGCATTGAAAGCAATATCCCTGAGGCTCTGAATCAGCCTCTCACGCATCATCGAGGTTCATCCAAATAGGTCTCCACCGACCACTACTCATATATGTCGAACACTTGCCGGAGAAGTACTAAGTGCACTGTCCACAAAAAGACATCACTCGATGAGAAATGACTCGAGGGTCACTATCGACAATCAGACCAATTTTTAATGAATGAAACAGTAATAGCTGACGGGAATTTCAACTCCGGTTAGGGTTGTCAATGGTTCCAACCCGCTAGTACAGTTCCGGGTTAGAGTTGAAACTGGAACCAAACCGTTGCCACAGGCTTTACGACATGTAAACACGGACCATTGCAATCGCACTGGTTTTACGACCAAAAACCCGACATTTCAACCTCACAAGTTTGGCTCCAATTGAGTATTTGAGTTCTAAGTGTATCTTGACATGTTCAATATGTAGATTGTGCAGTTTTAGCCATTCTTTCATCTCCCAGTTTGAGATTTGCGATCCAAGCAATAATCAATGGGTCGCTATGGAAAACCTGCGGATTTTGCCCAAATGTTTGGCATATTCCGCCACGATTCAACGCATAATGGCTAGTGTTAGCAACGGGTCCAAATTCCCGGTTCGGTCCTGGGTCCGGTTCCAACCCGGAACCGGACCGTTGCAATTGGTTTCCACCAAAAACCCACCATTTCAACTCTATTATTTTGGCTCCAATTAAGTATCTGAGTTCTGATCGTATCGTGACATGATCAGTACGTAGATTGTGTAGTTTTAGCCCATCTTTCCCCTCCCGCTCTCAGATTTGCGATCTGACCAGTATTCATTGAGTCGCTATCGAAAACTCGCACTTTTAGGCCGAAATATCATCTTATTTCACAGCGATTCAACGAATATTGGCGCAATCGCAAATCTGACAGCGGGAGGTGAAAGAGGGGCTAAAACTGCACAATTTACGTACTGATCATGTCACGATACGATCAGAACTCAGATACTTAATTGGAGGCAAAGTTGCAGGAACCGTAATATGGAACCGC
>Ga0307512_10000474_pt1 | contig 58960 bp, 54 predicted proteins | sample 14_EM_MG_FD_200267 | JGI IMG/M metagenome (GOLD analysis project Ga0307512, IMG submission 200267) | Populus trichocarpa ectomycorrhiza microbial communities from riparian zone in the Pacific Northwest, United States - 14_EM | ecosystem: Host-associated > Plants > Roots > Unclassified | place... | reverse complement strand
AAAGATATCAAAAATCGGAGACCACCAAGAGATGCGCCGTCTGCAGCTGCATATTTCATGTACCAAACAATAAATCATTGGATGAATATTCGTGGACTTAATTGAGGGAACCGTTTGGCACAAACCCGGACCGAACCGGCCAGGGCCTGGTTTTCATGGAACCGCTATAATAGAAACGGTCCGAAAACGGAACCGTTGCTAACACTAAATGAGGCACTTCTGCAAGCACCTAATAGTAATTCAAGCGCCTTGCCTCGTGCACCTCCTCCTCCAATGGCGGTGCTATTTTGTCCTGTTTCTGGCCAATTTCATTATATGAAGTGGTGGCTCACAAAGTTTTGTGCGGATTGTTTGGATATATTCTACATGTATTCAGAAATGGGCCACAATGAGGGTACAGAAATGCAGCTCAAATTTCAAGATTCGCCAAATCCCTCTGTGTTTGTAACTACACCCAAAGTGAGTGGGACAGGCTGCAATCTCACAGCAGCAAACCATGCGGTAATAACTCAGTAGTTCTGGGTATTGAATGAGCAGTGGCAGGCATTTGCACGGGTTGTCCGTCTGGGGCAAAACAGAGTTCCACGCACATGGCTAATGAACACTGGACCAAATGGTTATGATAACAGAGCGCGTGATCTCCACCAGCTCTCTGGAGTGGCTCAAACGAGAGTCCTACTTGGTCTGATGAGCAGACCAAACATCATGATGATGATGATATACCGGATTCTGGTGTGTGTCGTGTCGGCAGGACCATAAGAAGCAGCTTACCAAGCAAGGATCTTTCGTGCCCTCAGATGGAGGGAATGAAAGACAATTATCAGGGCAGTGAAATCAAGGTACGCCTCTTTAAACATTCAACCAACACAATCTCACCAACTGATGCAAAATAGTCAAATGGTATGGAGAATAAGGCGCAATTGAGGAGTCCAGGAGTATTGGTTAGACTTTGATTACATTTTGTGTTAGTTGATTATAGTGATGAATCTGAGATGATGTCAATGTTAAACAGATATCTGGGAAACTGAATCATAGCCTCATTCCACTGATCCCATATGTGATGTAAAGCAGGTGCTCCAGTTTAATGATGGACTAAGTCAAATTCCGCGGTGCTGTATATTCTCTGGTGAGAATCAGTCGAAGCTGCAGTCACTGCGCATCATCATGCTATAATGTCCGTCTGGAATTGTGATACAGAAATCTGCAAATGAGATTTGTGTCTTCAGGTGCACCTGAACCCCCGAGTTTGATTCCAATTATTTGTTGCTTGTCTATTTCAGGCGCACTGGATACTGAAGTCACGAAAGAATTCGGGATATTCTCTCAATCAACAATGTTGAATAATTTAAAGTTGATTAGAGAGTCACTGTCAACCTCACGACTCTCCTGAGAATGATCCAGTAGAGTATAGTATATCTCTAATCATCCAGTGATAGAAAGGCTGTCTAAGCGATATCAAGCTGATGTATCGTATCTTAAGACACTGCTCGCGTACTCCAAGCTCACCCGAAGAATCCAGCCGAGTATTTCCTCACTCAGGAATCAAGTTCAGGCACACCTCAGATCCACTCTCCTGTCGAGTGTGATCATCTGAGAGATGACACCGCATGCATATTCTATTCAAAGGATAATTTCGACAATGCAGGGACCCATTATTAACATATGATCCCACTCCAGGCATGCCTCTGAACCGTGTATCCCCACTTTGTATTACCTTTGAATCTGAGGCTGCCTGCACACAGCGTGTCATCTTTCGGGCACTAAACTTTAAGGTGTCAGTGCTACTCATCCCACTCGGTCCCAGCTTGATATCACAATCTATGCTTGATCGGTATGTGAAGGCCGCTGCTTGAATGCCATAACTATCATCCTCCGTGTCAACCTATCATTTGGTGGAATGTGTCCACCACATGCTTACCGTAGATGCACAGCCCTGGGCGATAAATAACCACACTTAACTGGATTTTGACTAAGAAGTACGTTCGGACCTTACATTTCCAAGATCCTGGAATAGCTTCTGTCATTCAGGTTCCATAATCGAGCTGCAGCTCGAGAGAGTGAACCTCCATTAACAGCTTGTGTTCAGTGATTCTGCAGATGACCGGCAACTCCCGCTCACTCGTATACCACACTTCCTCTAATAGGCTTAATTTCACAATGCTTCCAATGCAGACTGAACTACATTTTAAGTTACAGGTATGTTTGGGCCGCCAAAAACCATATATTACAATAGATTTTGTGAACCATTTTCAATCAAGAGACCTCCAAGAAATCGAATATGAATGCCAGTCTCTGCTCAGCCGCTGAATCGGTTACCGGCAAGCTCCCGCCCACCACATATCTTGAACACCTGATGTTTGTGACAAATCATACAGAGAGGATATCTGATTTCCGTTAACATCCAATCCCAAGAGTGCATGAGGAACAAATGGTGATGAAAGCTCGAGTTAAGAAAAGGGAGTTTCTTAGAGTACAAGTAATTGTCAATGTAAGGCGACCCAACAATCCCAGCCATTACATTAGATTGAATTCTGTATGAGTTTGCCGACTCAATGTTTGCTGCCCCTAAACTGGCCGGAACTGCATGCTGTTATTTGTCTTTCCGCTGTCAGATGAAGCCTCATGACACAATCATGTTGTTCTTATGCACTGCTTTGAACCGCAATATTTATGTTAAGTCAACATTGTAGCATTGAGACTCATAATGAGTTTGTGATTAAATGATGCGGTGTTTACAAGATAATATGTGCAACATCTTAATGTGAGTGACTATTTATGACCCATTCGCTAGCAATCTTGGCTTTGATGACAACTGGAATTGATTAGATTACCCCTGAATCTTCATTGTACCTTTACCGTTCTTTCTCTATGTTGAATCTCTCCTTTCTAAACCCAAATCCTCTGTCTTCTCTTACACTGACCGCATTCATATTGTGATTCAGCAGACTCGGACTGCTGAAAGTGAGGTTCTGCACACAACTTTGCCTAATCGACCGCTAACTTTGCTGCAGAATCATAAAACAACAGAATATCATAAAATGTGGTGTCCATCCGACTGGTATACCACATTCGGAGATTCATATTTATCCACAATCTGCAAAAAACTCAGTTTGAACCCATATTACTTCAACTGTTGCCCCTCACCAAGATCCCAATTCTATCCTCCGTCCAAGTCCTGCAAGATTCTTCAACACACCGACATTTCTGTGCCACGCGGTAGCCACTCATATGCTCAAACTAAAGGCATATTGAACTACCTTCGGTGGAGTCATATGCAGGGTCAATCATGATCAACCCATTTCTCAGTATTCCATATGTCTGGTCCTAAGGGTTAGTTATCCATACAACCATGTTAATGTCTCGAGTTCTTCAGGTGCGTCTGGTTCAATTCTAGGTATGTTGGCTTAAACCAACCTGCAATTCTTGCATCAATAGCGTCCTTGAATATGAGTGCTAACATTTGGGAATTGGGGTATGAAGAATCTATCTAATCTGGTGCACCTGGCGCTTTCTAAATTACAACAAAGATCTTACAGTGACAATATAAATATGAACCGCTGACATGTCTTCCTGACTCTTCCCAGCCAAGCCTCGAATTGCATCCTCCTTTGCCGAGCGTGACATATACCAGGCACGCCTCCAATTGCATCCTCGTCGACCGTGTGTTACTTTGTTGCCCTGTTTTTCCATTAATCCATGAAACCTACTATATTTACCCTGATATACTTCTCTCTACATTTCCAACTTCACTTCATCAATCATGGAACCTATGGCCAGCCAGGTGAGGAATCACTATTCACAGAGGAATCAAGAAGCACACCTTGAGAGAGCACTTGAACATACATTCATGGATACAGCCAATCATGATTGCCAATCAAATGTTTGAACTTCCAACCCAGCTTTCGAGTACAGTGTTGGAGATAGCTAATGTCCGGGCTATGATTCTGATGAAGCAGGATGATGACGATACCGATCGCAAGATCGGCTATGATGAAACAGAAGACCCTGGAGAGTCCACCTTGTCATCCGATATCGAAGAAGTCGATGTGGACAACGGGCAGGAGGTCCTACATCTAGACCTGTTGCGCTGTGATCAGACTATACAAATTACAAAGGTTCCACTGCCAGCGAAACGAAGCCATGCCAATACTGTCATTGCCCATACTCCACTTCCAAATCTACGACATCCAGTCGGGGCCATAGCACCACCATTGGTCAAACGCCAAAAGTCAGCCATCAACATATCACCCGAGTCTGACGTTGTACAGGCGCTACCGCCTCCCAAGCCTGGTGGTAACCACAATGTTCCTCAACCAAAGGCCGGTGGAGATCACAATGTTCCTCAATACCAAAAGGCGACTTTTGAGGTAGCAAAATGGTTCATGGAGGCAATCGTATTCACAAAGACTCCAGGGCCAATCCTTTCCGCAGACAAATACTCGATCAGTGTCGAAGCTTGGAAACTAGCCAGTGAAGCTCAGGATCATCAGCGGGGAGTAGCAGGTGCACGTGTAGGTGCACTCTCTGTGTGTCAATTGACCGGTGGTCCATCTCTTAAAATCAATCTGCAAACCTGAGAAGCTGTAAGTGTATATTCAGATTTCTGCTCCTCTGTTGGGGTTAGGATGATACTACACGTGGAAACATTCATAGTGAAAACTGAGGTTTAGTACCACTCGAGGGTGTTTGGCAGATGGAGCTCATCGAAGTACTGTCCACAGTTACCGGTTGGATTTGGGATCCGAGACTGAGCTTTGAATCAAAATCAAGGATCACCTGTTCGATGATGCTTATCTCTCCAAGGTCATCAATGATACGAAGTCCTCGTTCACACGGATGGAAGTTCTTGAACTTATCTACCATCGGTTTTTCTTCACCACCAATAGCTTGGGACGACAGCTGACCACATCGCAGTTTTTTCAACCTCCGACAATGCAGACATTCGTGCTTGTGGCCGCAGCTATTCATTGTGCGCTGTCTGAGTATGCCACTGGAAAGAGGGTCACAGTTAAGTTTTCTCAAGATGAATATCGAGGTAAATTCTGCCCTTCCACGGTGATAGATTGCATTACTGCCGAAGCCATCGCACTCATCAATCACACATGGTGGGGCTGCTTCATTCCCCCGCCCTGCCCCCCCCATGGTGCTCCTCCGGTATAATCGGCGGTTCTCAATCCCTGTTGGCGCACCATACTGTCTTTTTTGTCCGCGCTCATCCTCCTGGATGGGCGCTCCCCAATCCCCTCCTTTACCTCAATTAGGAGCGCCTCTATTTCATTCCGGACTCTTTGCCTTCCCTCCCCTTTCGGCAATGCTCCACAGGATGTGCGTTTCCCAATCCCCGTCGGTGCTCTTTGGCCTGGATTGGTGCGCCTCAATTTCATTCTGCACTCCTCCACCACTGTCAGCACTCCCTTTGCCAACCTCGCACACCACCTCAGGCACTCATCCTTCCCCGGAGGAGCAGCTCTTTCCCCCCTGAATTCATCGTGTTGCCTTTCAGACTCCATGTTGATTCACCGCGAGCTAACCTCAATTCCAACATTTTAGATATCCCGAGCCGAGCCAAACAACATCGGAATTCAGTTTGGCCCACTTGCCATGCCCGAATCATTCGGAAATTCAAGGAGCGTCTCCAACTTCTCTGCACCATTGATGAATTGTGTGTTGCTGCATTTGTCGGTCCTGATGAGATGGGACATTTAGTGGATGACATTGAGACTATGTTCGATTGATATCATTCCGCTCACATAGTCAGGTTATGGTTTCGGTTTTACCTACTTTAATTTTTGACTCACTCGCCATTTTCTTTGGTTCTCCTTACTATAGCGATGCAAACAATAGAATGTTGATGAGATGCTGTGTACTATAGTATGATGTAGAAGTTGATAATGAACAATAATCTATGCATCATATGTTGAGGGTATTCTTATTGCTCGAGTACTTCTGGAGAATCTGAGATAATGCCCGCGGTCTTTGGAATGAATATCCATAAGAACCCGGCATCTCTCAGAGTTAGTTTCGCATTGCCAAATTCGTTGGGCGACAGTCCCAGGTGCTCCCAAACTTCTGACAACTGCTCCCATAGTGCTCCCGTACCAGTCATCAGAGATCCTGGTTACTCCGATGGCCAGCCGGAATGCCCTCCTAGTGTTTGGTACTCCCCTGAAGTTGACCCTTCTGAGTTCACACTCCGCCTCCTCTCAGACACTCCTGGAGGCTCCCAGTGACGAAAATACATTTTGCTGATGTAGGTGTGATCGACCACTCTTTCTGCTGGCAAATCACATCCAATACTAACCCCTGTAGCTGTCAATATATAGTGATTGCAATTGCCCCATGACACTTTTCCAGGGAACCAGGTTCACAATGCTCAGCAGGTAAGAACAATATTCACTTATTGCCTTTGACATTGTGCAACCTATCTAACTAAGGCAACACATAGTTGCAAATGCAGAATATCCCCAATCAATACTGGCTGTCAGCAAAACCATATTGTGGGTGACATCGGGGTGCCAAATGATTGGTGGGACACTCCCCAAGATTTATTCTTGTGCAGAATTCATATCAAGGACCCCTACCTAGTAGATGTCTACAAACTATGCAAGGAAATTTACAAGGCAGAGTATGAAATTGGATGTGCAGCAATCAAGGAGTTTGAGATTTCAGAAGTACCTATCCACATGATCAGTATCCTCATCTATCAAGCCCAGCTCAGTAGCACTGACAAGCTTGGTTGCAGATTACCAATCAGCTGCCTGAGTGCTCTTCACCGAGCAGGCTTGTCAAGTTGTACCTGATCAGTATGCTACTGGGTTTGGAACCCTTTTCAATGATGACTGACAAAAGCTAGTAACAATGCTAACCTCTCCTTGCATATACTGGTATCATCATTCACCTTATGGGTGTAAAGTACGATGTAACCCCAATGATTCTATTAATATCCTAACAATCAACTTATATTCCAGAAAAGATGTTTCCACATAGCTCCCTAGTGGGGATGATGGCAAAATCCTCCTTTGAGAACTCAAAGCATAATGTCATGTGACTGTCATATATATCCCACTATGCCAATGAGATGACTGCAGAGTGCATGTTATTTGCTGCAACTGCAGTAAAGCATTCTTTGTACAACTGGGCTGGTGACAGTTTCCTCCATGTGGCATTTGAAGCAGATTCATATAGGAGTATGCAGAACACCATATTGGACAAACATATCCGATATTAGGCTGGTACATATAGTGATCCATTCAAATGATGGGAAAGTATCCCACCAGAGAGGAAAAAAAGGATCCTGCCCGGACATAGGGAGAGAATTGAGGGGATGAATAGCGAACATCAAATGGCACCAGCTGCCACACGGTGCAATAGCTCAGCTGTACATGACATGATCCGGGCTCAGTATGACCCGCTCTATATTGTCAGTTCTCCATGAGCCTTTGATCCCTAGCTACAGGCATACCTCAACTACCATCATACACCTCTACTGCATTGACATCCACATGTGCCAACATATCAACTGATATACCGTAAGATGAAGCCATACCCAGGCATATGTTTTTACTCTGTTGTCATTTTTGTATTTTCAGATACTTATCCTATGGTAAAATCCATGAATTACTTCTTGCTGATGTGTTATGACACGTAAAGTGTGGGCGAGATATCATACAGACTAGGGAGCACTGATTGTATCAGTAAAGTATTTTGATAAGTCTATCGCATTGAGGTTAACAGTAGCCGAGATGATTTCCTGTTCATTGCAGAGGCCCATCTGCCAGGGATGAGTTGCAACACCTATGAATTGGAAATCAAACAAACTTGAGATCTTTGAATCACAAATTGAAATACGTATGAAATATCAACCCATGTCAGAATAACAGAGATAGTTGAGCAACTTTCGTTTGAAGTCAATTGTAATGAATTCATTCCAGAACACAAGGGCTACCCATTATAACATCAATGAGATTCCGTAAGTTATCATCCAACTGAGTCAATTGCAGATTACAGGGATGCTTCTACAGCAAACGAATCAACCAGAGTCCCGTCAGCGGCAATGGCAAGGCTGGCCCATTCTCAGCGAAATCTTCAATCAGTATTCAACGAACGCAATCGCATTCACTGTACTGAGACGACACCAGTTGCAATTGCGCACCCAAGTGCACCTATGTTTATGTTTCTTGCCCCCACAGAGTATACAAGTAGGTGTATGTGATACACATGATTCATATCTAGCAATGCCAAGCATGGCAGTTCCAATTCCAATTACCTTCTGCATGACTCAATTGGATTTCCTATGTTAAGGATGATGTTAGGAGTTTACAGCTGGGGCTACGGAAGTCTTACCCAGATGGATATGGTCAGTGGCAGTGCAACAATTCAACCAGGATTTCTGATTTCTTTCGTCTCATGATGGGCAAAGGTCAAGTTAGGGGAACAGAGATTGCAGATCATGTGGCAACTCCAAATGGGAAGTAAAATAACCCCAACAGTTCCAAAATGGCTAGCTGGTATAATTTGCAATGACATTTGGCAATCATCACCTTTACCCCAAGATAGGACGACCGAATTGAATCATTGTAAGGAGGAAGCAATATGTGCGCGAACTGTATTCTATTTCGTCAAACAAGTTTACGAATGCTGATCAATCACCAATGAGGGTATACAGATATGTGTCCATACAATAGCACACCAAGAGGATTTTAGGAATGCAGTTGTGATCGTTTTACTTTGTATCTGGGATTCTGAGAATTGATTCAGCTATTGGAGGATGGACCTTCTGGGCACTCTCAGGAGACCCACGGATTCAGCATGTATTAATGAGATTCAATTGAGGTGTCATATCCCCATGCAGGATTGGATGTTATCTGTTTGTCACACAGTCCAAATTGGAAATGACAATTACGTGATTCACCAAGCCAGCTGAAATGTGCACATCGTGGCAGCCACAGTGGATACGATGTTTGAGCTGGAGACTAATCTCAGTTGCAGTCATACCAGGCCAGAGATTCCACCATCGCCTTGCAATGAATTCGATCATTGGCACTGCAACTCCAGGGTGAGTAAATCCGGGGGCACTGCAACAGGCAGGGCATCAGGCATTGCCCGGGAATGTATATGGATCACAGCTACCGAGGAGCCGCATTCCAATGGTCACTGTACCTTCCATATTACAATACTTTTAACTACTGCTGTTAACCATCTACTGGCCAGTGAGGAGGTCGGTTGGACAATCGGCCTAGGAGTGGGAAATTGTTCATGGCCACTGGAAGCGACCATGGAAAGAATCCCTAATGATGAGTGCAATAGGCCGCACATGCTCGACGTGTTGGCAGGGAGCTACCGCTGCAGTGCTGAGAAGAAGAACCCAATACTTTGCTGGATTGATGATTGATGGCAAGCCGAGATATGAATGGAGACACCGGAGAGTGGGACTTAGCCCAATTCAGGTGAATATTTCTTTTCCGCACTCCTGGATATTCCTCCTTCCCTTTCCATGTCAATTACGAATTGGAACCGAATGTTTCCAGATAAAGCCAGCAAATAGACCGAGATGGTGCCGAGTGATGACAGAGCGTATACCGCAGCCATATATGGAGAAATCGTAGAGGTTAGAGCAAACCCCAGTGCAGACACTTCAGCTGCAGCGGTCAATTGACCATTCAATTGTTTTCCAACCTGGTAACAATTTGCTGTATTGGTGGATTTACAACTGTGTGGAGTTGAGTTGAATGGAGTTGAGTTGAGTGGAATTGAGTTGAATTGAGTTGAGTTGAATGGAGTTGAGTTGAATGGAGTTGAGTTGAATGGAGTTGAGTTGAATGGAGTTGAGTTGAATGGAGTTGAGTTGATTGCAGTTGAGTTGAAACTGAGTTAAGTTGAACAGCGTTGAGTTGAGCAGAGCTGAGTTGAGTGGAGTGGTACGGTATGTCCACAATTGTGTGGCATATGATCACGGGCTCACCAAGCCAGATCAGGAATGTGGATATATGGATTCCATACCACATCAATGAAATACTGTGTAGGAATTTTCTCGAGTCATAGGGTATGTTACCAGATGAATAATGGGATTGCAATGAAGAGCCCCTAACAGCGGCAGTTGTGAGGAAGGTCAACATCATGGAGGACAATAACGGCAACCTTTAGGAAGCCTACAGAGCTAAATGAGACGTCATGGAGTGTGGCCCATATGAGAGCAAGTATACACAGAGTGGGAACAAATGACTAATGCCAGATGGATCACAACTGGAGATAGATCATCACTGGAGATGGATCATGCCAGGAGAGGGCTTGAGGACAGAGATGGATGGCAAGAGATGGATTCCATCCAGAGCTGGATCTCTGCCAGCCATCAATCATGATCAGATATGGCTGGATAACAGGTGGTGGATGACAGGAGATAGAACTCAGCAGATGGATCTTGGGAGATGAATGACAATCAATCTCCTATTATATATAATGATATCGATGCTATGCAAACTTCAACCCTTTCCAAGATTACAAACTTTGATTTCGAGCTACAAAGTTCAAATGGAATGCGGATATCCTGATGTATGATATACCTGCTGCGTTGCTCCACCAAGTATGATCATGAGCCGTATTAAGACCACTACCCAGGGCATTACTCATATCATGATTCCAAGATGCCAAATTTAACAGTGTCATACGCAAGTTACAATGCCTCAACACGATCCTGAATTAGATCCCATGCCACACACCTCCGATGGCAATATCGCTCATTTCAAAGCTGTATTACATATGTCATCTTTGGGATCGGGATCCTAAAAAAGCAGCATGCCAGCATCAGATGTGTTATAACTCCCACTGCGAATTACCGCACAGGAATTGCCGGAATACAGCATGGGGATTTGCATTCACCAATAGAGATGGCTAGCAGTTGCAAGCGCACATGGAGATGAAGCAACACTTGCACTCCTAGAACAGCGAAACTACACACAAGGAAGTGAGGGCAAATGCACCTACAGATGAATCAAAAAGCCACAAGTCCAAGTTATAATGCGGAATTAGATCCTGACTCAAAGCCTCAGAGATCATGATTCAAAGCCTTCATGATCCCACCTTATCTCCAGCTATCCCGAGATAAACAGCTGCTCGTGGAATTCAACTTCAAAACCAAGCCTAACCAACCAATATAGCACCTGAAGAAGCTCTAATGAATTAGTCGCTAATGGAGCTACAATGTACATATCCGGGATCACCATACCAGAATCAAAACCAACCCCTACAGCAGGCAATCACTGCACCAGAAGTACCAGAGGAAGCTGCAAAGCGCACTTGCCGGCAGAGAATTGGTATTGGAGATCAGTTGATGAACATATCTTGAAACAGATCACCAGCAAGGTCATTAGGCATACATGGAGAAGAATTGACCAGTGCATCAGGAGATGAAACAACAAGTGACCTTAGAAAACGACGACATCGATACCAAGACATGTGCCAGTCAGTACACCTGGAACAAGTGCTGAGAGCATACCTGGCAGAATGCATGAAAATACAACCACCAATTGCAGAATATAAGTACATCACGTACAGGGTGGATGTCAAGTGTATCTTCAAGAGTGACGCCCCAGAGAACAATCAGTACGACAGCAAGAGCCCAGGAGAACTGATGAGAAGTCAAACACATTTGCTCAATGCCAAACAAGTGCATTGATGCCTACCAAAGCAGGTCCAAACCAGACCAAAAATGATCTCCGAATGTGCCGGATAGTTTGCCAAATATCCTCATGAGAGGCAGCCACCAACTGGCACCACAAGAGACAGTGACCAAATGGCATCACGAGAGACAGTCACCAAATGACATAATGAGACACAGTAGATACCACTACCGAGAGATGATGACTGAGCATAGTGACCAAGATTATAGCCGAATGAGTTGAGATTGGGATTGAAACAGAGGATTATCAGGAGCCCTTCCTACTGAACATACAGACTGAAATGTTTAGAATATTGCTTGCTGAACTACATGCTGAACAACCATACTGGAGGCCAATAAGTATACTTCACTGATACTGATGGGGTTTGAATACAGCTACTGACAAGTACCAAGATGTTGTGCAAGGTACCGGCTGCAAGAGCTGTTCTGATAGATCAATACTTGCTGTCCAAGCTATGCATGAGGGCACGGGGGAGTGCAAACACACATCAATTTGTACAGTCTGAATGTCCATTTTGTGAGAAGATTACGAAATAGATAGCAGGTCATATAAAATTTACCATTACTGATGGCTATGATCCGAGAGCTGATGCTACAATCCATTCACAGACGTTACGCCTGCTTCAACTTTGCAGACTGCTTACGAATAGGACAACCAGTGTAGCATCAACAGCATGGATAATGATCACACATGGGCGGGGTCAGCGGAATTGTTCACAAGCAATTTGGAGAGCTTTTGTGGTAGCTCACCTGGAAGTATCATAAATATAACCTGATTATGGGATGCTTACAGATGTGACATACCACGGGAATCGCCAATGGCCATGGTGAAGGTGATGCTGATGATGTGCAGCGATGAGTAGCCACAATTGATGCTGCCATCTCATGATGAGGTTCATACTATGATTGGCGATATCACCTAGATTGCACTGTCCATTTCCAACAATGACCTACACTTGGTACAAGATACAAGTGCAAGATTGGACAGCCGGGTGTCAGACAGAAAGATGGTGGATATATGGATGATATTGTCACTTCAGATGTGCCTTCTTTCTCTTCTTTTTTCATTTTTACTTCTTTGGATCTCAGCCCAGTACAAATGGTGTCTGCATGGGTTTTCACCACCTCCAGAAATATGTCAAGTGGAGATGGAGTTTCCCTCTATGCCATATACACCAAAAGCTTGCCCTGAGCGGTAATGGTCAGTTGTGGGACTTATGGATTCATATGTTTGTGTACATGAAATGAGTCTTTGATTGTTTCCTTTCCTTCCCTACTCTTATACATAAATATGCAGCCCTGGGGGTGTGCAGTTGAAGAGGGGGATAAGGTAACAACATGGCTGCACATGACATGTCCAGTGCTGGGTAACATCCGCTTTACATAGATGGCTCACCACTAGCCTTAAATCTCTAGCCATAATGTTAACTTAACAACCTGTATACTACACTTCAATAATGACATCCATGTGTGCAGCCCTATCTACCGATATACCTTCATACATAGCCATACTCAGGCATAGGCTGTGATACACAGTGGGATCTGGAGATGGTAATCAACGATGAGAATGTATCGGTGCTTGAGTATACAGTATTTATACCATTTGATAGATTATTCTGTGTATTCAATGAATATAATACTAACTAAATTTCATTCCTCATTTAAATGCTTCAAACATCATGATTAGAATGGCAATCAGTAAAATACATGTATAGACTTCCATAATTGGCAATGCGTCATCACATGATTAAGGTGATAGCATGAGGAGCCTCTCAGAAAAATGCTGCGACTAGATATGCAAACTCAGATAGCTGACAGTAGGCTGGAACAAGACCAGGATGATAGTATAAGAAACCTCAGACACGATCATGGCTACTGAATGAGCAGACTCTGACAGCAGATGGTTGGTTCTGACAAGACCAGAGTGATAGCATGAGAAGCCTCTGACAAGATCACAGTAACCATCCATGCAGACTCTGACAGCCAATGGTGGACTCTGACAAGACCACAGAGATACGGTGAGAAGTCTCTGACAAGATCAGGGCCACTATATGTGGGGCTTCTATCAGCTGACAATAGGCTGTAACAAGACCAAGGCAACAGCATGTGGAGTGTCTGACAAGATTATGGTGACTACTCTGACAACCAACTGTAAGTTCTGATAAGACAGTGGAATTGCCCAAGTAGTCTCTGCCAAATAACCCATAGAGCAGATCAAGCAAACTTCATTACGCCATGTCGTGTACAAACACACTTGCAAACTTACCAAGAGCTCCTAGTTAGTACACCAAAGGAGACGGGTAATGGTGACATACTACCAGATGCATACTGTGTGGGGCGCATTTCGTATCAGCATTCAATATATAATAACTATAGGTTGAATGTCATTTTCTGCCGTTATGGCTGTTACGGTAGACTACTGGAGGTTTTATGGCGTATGGTAAATTACAAATGGTGAAATGACATTTACCTGACACTATTAAAAACACCTTGTAGTACCATGTTAATGAGCATAACAAATCTCAAGTAGCATAAGACCAAAGCATTTCATTATGCCACATATTATCAGATTCCAGTGTTGTCCCTCTACAGATTCTCTGACTATTAATCACGAGTGGAAAGTAGGATATTCTGGAATGTAGTGGTAGGAATGGTTCCGGACCATCACTTCGAATCCGGCTCCGGGCCGCAACTGAACCGTCCTCACATTGGCAGTCTTGGGGGTCCATACACCGGAAGTTTCAATTCGGGTACAGTTCTATGAAAATTTCCCATCCCTTCTGAATTGGGCAGGTTGTCAGCGGGTTGTCCAGTGGTTCTGTCTATAGATTCGTATAATGCTCTGGATTTTGCTCTGTGTTAATAGTATTTAATCAAAATCGCTTATTCAATAATCCCTGTTTGAATGCTTTGCAGGTTAAGATATTGATTATTTTGGAATCAATGTTTTTCGATTTGAGTTTTGTATTTTGGACTACTAAGGCAATCCATATACCTGTTATGATCTCAGATATCCGTGCAGTGCCTTGAATACCCAATATACAAGACCAGAAATTGTTGATGCCCCGTTGAGGCTCATTTTCAAGATGGGGTAACGATGATACCATGCACTCTTTTGGTTGAAAAGGCTGCCATTTCATGGTATATGAATTATTGCCACAAAGCGACACTTAGATTACCAAAGATGCAAGACCAAAAATTGTTGAGGCTCTGTTAACACTCATTGTCAGGATGGGGCAGGGAGCACGGCACTGCTGCTTTTGCCCCGACAGGTGGCTAATACCTGTAAGGCCGTATATCCGCATATGGTCGCGTATGAGAGTATATGGGAAGATACGGTTGCACACGTGGATGTGGTAATATAAGAGAGTAGCTGATAGGTAAGATCATCACTGGCGATCTCAGAGAGATCGCGAGTGGTCTATATAAGGTTGCAGTTACTCGGCACTGGACAGGTCGTGTGCCATTGGCGAGAACCTAATCACGACTGCCATTACATCATCCCCCACTGTAGGAACAGACCCCCTGGGCTGTCACATACATATATATAATAAGAGAAACCCCATTAAAAGAAACAAATCCAATGTGTACGCCTCCGCACAACTTAATAAGTACCACCGCTGATCAGTGCCCTATGAACAGCCTCACAGCGGATTCGGCTCACGGGGAACTTCCACCTCCACTTGACTCGACTCCGGAAGTGGTAAAAACCCATGCCGACACCATTCGTACTGGGCAGAGATCCATAAGAAAGTCCATAACGTAAAACCGCTTTACAACATCCAATCCCACTCCTCCTGTCCGATCATGGTCAAGGCTTCCTCGGATGCTCTCGGTGGAACTCATCCACCAATTCCTGCGCATTCCCGAGGGTCTCCGCAGGTTCCCAGCGGGTCCATTTGTAACTGTGTCCAGCCCACTGTACGAGATATTGGAGCATCCGGTAGACTCACTTCGAGTCGAGATTCTGGTCAACTTCACATTAGTCAGAGTTGTCGACGATTGTCGGCTGTGGTTCAGATGGCGGCTGGCCAGCGGGAGGAGGTGAGTAGCGGTCTAGTAAAGAGACGTGGAAAACGTTGTGCTTCAGGATTGTATATGGAAGGTGTGATTTGTAAGCAATCATATTGATGACCTTACTTACCGTAAACGGTCCTGTCTGTTTGTGATCAATCTTCTTTGACGATCTTGTCAACCGGAAGTGCCGGGTTGAATGCCAGACCTTAACTCCGACCTCGAAAACAACCTCTTTGCTGCTGGCGTAATTGAGCTGACGGGCTTGAGCCTCCTGCAAGTTATTACGGAGAGTTTGGTGAGTCTCCTCCAAGCCAGCTGCGAAGTTGTCTAATTGGATTTACTATTTCAGGCTTGATGGTTGCGTCGGGGCTTCAAACTGCATCTCCGGATGGTAGTGGTAATTTGCACAGAATGGAGTCATCCTCGCAGACACATGTATTGCCTTGTTCTAAGCGAATTCAGCTAGTGGTAAAGGCTCAACCGCATTATCCTGCGCGTTGTTGCAGAACGCCCGGAGATACTGCACCATCATCTGATATTGACGCTCCGTGTGCCCGTCTGTCTGTGGACGGAAGGCTGTCGAGAGCCAATGATCAGTACTCAAGTGAAAACATACCCGGGTGCAGAGTCGGCTTGTACACTGCGTGCCGCAATCTGTCACCATGTCGTCTGGGACTCCGCGCTTGCAAATATCGTGGTCAAAGAAGAGCCGGGCCAATTCCGGCGAGTCGATATCCTTATGGCAAGGTATGTAGATGGCCATCTTTGTCAGTCGGTCCACGTTGACCAGAATCCCGGTGTAGACCGATGCCGTTGACTGTGGCAAGTCAGTGACAAAGTCCATCATGACCCCTTCCCATGGCGGTGATGGTTTCTCCAAGGGCATGTTGATCCCGTGCCTGGCGTGCTGAGGAACATTGATTCGGTGGCACACTTTCCAGCCGCTGACATACTTACATACATGCGAGTCCATTGCTGACCAGTAGAAATCCCTACCTACCAGCTCAGTAGTCTTAAGTGCCCCAAAATGTCCAGACTCAGGGTTCTCACGAAATATACTTGTCACTTTTCCGTGCAGGTGGTCAATCGCAGGAATGGATATCCTCCCTTCGTAAGTCAGAGCCCCCGCGACGACTTTCCATTGGCTCTCCTCTTCCGCAGTATCTGTGTCATCTGCAACTGGCCTGTCAACTAGCTTCGCCGAGACGTCGGCAGCCAAAGAGTAGAAAGCCTTTGCCGGGATGATTGCTGCCATGATATCATTGTATGGTTCCACTGGGATGGTTGCCAATGGTGGCGCCACAGACCTTTCATAGCCAATGTCGTAGTCGGGCCGTCTGGACGGACCATCGGCCAGGTTCTTCTTCTTACCTTCCAGGTTCTCGATGACAAAGGCGTAAGCCGAGAAAGTTTCCGACCACCTGGCTGGTCTTCTGGTGAGCACTAGGGATGTCTGGAAGTATTCAAGATTCTTGTGGTCACACCGAATTAAAACCTTCCGATTGGTGCCCTCGGGGTAGTGTCGCCAGTCTTTTAGTGTTTCCGCGATGGCCAATAGCACCCAATCATAAGTGTCGTATTTCTGTTCGGCTGAAGAGTACTTCCGGGAGTAGAAATTGACCGGCCTGAGAACCCTCAAACCGTCGTACTAATTGAGAATACGCTGAATGGCAAATCCTCTTGCGTCTGTTTGGAGAATGATCAGCTTGGCCGGATCGAAATGCTGGACGATCGGTGCCTCGGTGAAGGTCATTCCCACTTTGCTGAACGCTGTTCCGGCTTGCCGAGTCCATTCCCAGTTGGCTTTGTGTGCCCCTTTTTTCCCTCTCAGGCTGGCCACTTTGATGTTTAGTAATTCTGTCAGTGGAATGGTCACATTGGCATATTTCCGGATGAATTTTCTATAGTGGTTCGTGAATCCGGGGAGCAACTCAACATATCTAACTCACTTCGGTGTTGGCGAGTCCTCAATTTTTGATATCCGGTCTGGTTTCATGCCGACTGAATCAGGAGTTATAACAAACCCCAGGAAGCCGACTTCTGAAACTCCAAATTGACACTGCTCAGCTTTGCAGTAGAAGCCGAATTCCTTCAGTGGTTCCAGCTGTCGGCACACATGCTCCTCATGCTCTGTCTTGTTCGTCGAATAGAAGAGTATGTCATCGAGATAGTATACCGTGAAGTCGTCAATGTATTGCCATCGGCAATCATCGATATACGACTGCAACATAGCTGGTGCGTTTGTTAGACCCAATGGCGTGACCCAGTATTCAAATTGGCTGTAACACGTTTGAAAAGCCGTCTTCTATTCATGGCCTTCCTTGATCCGGATATGGTTATAGGCACCGCGGAGGTCTAGTTGCTTGAAAATCTGGGCTGAGCGCACACTGTCAAGCATCTCTGAGAATGACGGGAGGGGATACCGATTCTTCACCGTACCCAAAATTGACCCCGCGGTAATCAACACAAAGCCTTAATGCTCCATCCATCTTCTTTGCAAAGAGAATTCGCGCTGCTGCCGGCAAGGATGATCGCTGAATGAACACATTGGCTAGGTTTGCCTCGATGTAAGCCTTTGATGTCCTCAATTCGAACTCCAATAGATTGTAAATCTGCCCATATGGCAAATTATAGCTGGGCTCCAGCTCGATTCCATGGTCGGTTAACTGAGGGGACAGGAGTGTCTCTGCTGTAGCTTGGCTGAAAACCTCCCCGAATTCTCCGAATATTGCCGGGATATGTCCTCCATCTTGTGTAGGCACCATCTTGGTCGTTGTGCCAGCTCCATCTGTAAACGTTCATTATCAATTCATACTTGATATGGAGTGGTATGAAGGCATCTCCAGGAGTCCGGATTTAAAACTGTTCGCCACAATAGGGCCAAGCCCCGCCATCCAGTACTCCCTTCGTGTCTCGCCGTGCTGGTAGCAGTCATTCAAGGTCCGCATTGTTCGTACACTCTTCTGCTGCAACTACTGCCGCTGCTCCCTGCTCGCCCGTCCAGTGCCTTGGGCCTATCTCACTCACCATCAGTGATGCCTTCCACGGTCGCTCCTAGCAGCCCTGAACAATCTCCCACTCTGAGGAAGAATGTCCCGACGACCTGCTCACTGGCCAGTACATCGTCAAAGGCAGTTGCTCCGAGTACTTCAGTATCTGGAGTACCGCCGCCTCCTCCGGAACACACCTCCTCCCAGGCCGTCAATCCTGCTCATTTCCTGTGGCATTGCCAGCGGTCTACCCGGTCCACTGCAACCACTTCCACTCCCCTTGGGGTTCGCAGAGCCAACAGTCGACCGCGTGGCCAATCGACATCATGATTCCTGAACTGGAACAAAGGCAATCCCAAAACTGAGTCATAAGCCCGCAGGGGAACAACTGGCACCTCCCATTCTTGAAGCGGTGATAAGTGCACCATATACTGAACCGTGAACGTCGTTTCTGGACAGTCGCCTGTGTGGGCCATTACTTGGCCGTTGGGGCCTACAGTCGTGATGTATGCCAGTTTGTCCGCCCGACCAAGCTGTTTCGCGGTCTCGGTGCCATAAAGATGCTCGTAGCGCTGCACTCAATGGGAGCTCGCACGGGTTGCATTTCCTCCCTTCAATCTCATATAAGGACCTCGTGAATAATCTGGGATGTGTCCGGTCTGGACGTGCCGCATAAGTCCTGACTTGTCATGAGACCATTTGGGCTCTCCAACAACACCGTTGACTTGAAAGCAATCCGATGCGGTTGAGTGCTGTCCATCGTCGCCATCGAAGCCTGCATCGTCACCCTTTCTAAATCCAATTCCACCTCGTCAAACCTCTCCCGTCGGGCCAAATGCCAGGAGAGGTCTATGAGTTTTTTGGCTGTTGATCGTTGAAAGACTTCTATCATTTGACTTGGTGTTCTCCGTGCCTGGTCGGGGCTAGTGTCTGGTCCTGCTGTTGCGGTGGCTTACCTTCTCGTTGGAATGTAGGGCAGAAGCTCGCCTTGTGGTTGGAGGATCCGCATTGTAAGCATTTGCTGGTAGAACGTCCGCCATCAAAGATTTCTGTTGAGACCCATGGTGCTGGAGGTAAGCCTGACGATTGTCCTGCTCCGACTGATTTGCCGTGATTGTTTCATCCCAATTGGCTGGATTTGCCGCCTGTGGTGTCGGCTGGCTCAGTGATGGATGCCCGGTAGCCTTGTTTGCCATCTTTGGATGACGAGTCCGTATGCGGTTTCTGCTGCTGTTGTTGCTGCAGTTGTTGCTGCTGTGGCTTCGTGTTATCGACATGTGTAACTTCCGAGGCCGCGGCCTTATGAAAGAATTTGTCTAAGGAGTCATATCTGCCGCAGGCGGGCATCATTGTTCCAACTCTGTTCATCAGCAAAATGTAGTTTAGTCACTGGAAGCTGCCAGGAGTGTCTCACAGGATGCGGAGAGTAAACTTAGACGCGTCAATTTCAGGAGAGAATCAGACGGTAGGAGGGCACTCGGGCCGGCCTTCCAAGTAACTGGGATCTCTGATGACTGGTACAGGAGTGCCACGTGAGTAATTGTGATAAGATTGGGAACACCTCAGAGCGCCGGAGAGAACTTTGCGTGCACCTTGGAGCACCTGGGAGCGCCCGCGACAACTCTGGGTGCACCAGTGACCAGCCTGGGAGCTCCAACGACAAGTCTGGGAGCGCTGATAATAAGTCCAGGAGCGTCTATGACAAGTCTGGGAGCGCGAACGACAAGTCTGGGCGGGCCAATGACAAGCCTGGGAGAGCTGACGACATGCCTCGGAGCACCTCGAATCACTGTAGAGCAGTCTGGGAAAAACAGCATCTTTGGCAACGTTGCAGGTGCGCCTGAAAATCATAGCTACTACTTACCGTTCAACGATCTTTAAAACTCATGTATTCAGTTTGTATTTCCATCGATGTATCTTGATAGCTACCCATCTACACGGTATATCGGGACTGGCTGCAGGCGCGGTGCTTGAGAGCAAATTCGTGGTGCACCTGAAAATGACGATCAAGTGAATTCAAAGATACACTCCAAGTCCGCGATCGATCGATTTTGGGGATGCACTTGCACACATTAATCGAGCGTATCAAGAGATACACCTGGAGGCCGCGATGAAGTGAACTCAGAGATGCACTCTGTGATCTTGATCGTGCGAGTGTGGAGATGAACTTGGGGGCCATGATTGTGCGAACTTGGAGGCCATAATCAAGCGAGGTTGGAGATACACTTGGAGGCCGCGATCAAGCAAGTGTGGAGATAAGCACTTGGAACGCCATGATAATGCGAACTTTGGAGTCCGTAATTGAGCGAGTTTGGATATGCCCTTGGAGGCTGTAATCGAGCGTCGTTGGAAATGCACTTGGAGGCCGTAATCGGGCGAGTGTGGAGATGCACTTGGAAGGCATGATCATGTGAACTTGGATGCCATAATGGTGCGAGTTTGGACGATTGCCTAGAGGCGGTCAATGGACAGCGAGCCGGGTGCTGAGACTCATTTCATCATTTAGTTAACTCACAACCGTGGGAATGTGACAGGTGACTTTACCTTTGAGCTCTCATGGAGAGCTAGGTGATGGCAGTCGATTTTGTAGGGAGGCACGCCGGAAGCTGAAGCTACATTCAGCAGTCAACTCATAATGATGAGAATGAACTGAAGACAAACAATCATGGGTGGATGCTGTACTCGGTGTATGCTGTACTCGGTGTATGCTGTACTCGGTGTATGCTGTACTCAGTGTCAACTCATGCTCATGACAGGGAAGAGATAGAGAGGGATGACTTAACTTTGTGTTCTGCAATGATGGTGGAGTTGTGGACGAGAAAGAGAGAGATGAGGATTAAGTTGAGAACGATGTGGAGGATACGAGCAGATATGAGAAATTAGGGATACGACATTTCCGATTGGGTTGGGAACACCTCGTATTGGTGTAATTACATGCCGGATCGGGCCTCCTAGCTGCTGTATCATAGATGGTCCATTGACTTGCACACAAAATTTTCTTGAGTCCCAGTTTCTCATGATGATTTCCCCTATCTCCTCTCTTCTCTCTCATTCTCGTTCTCAATTGTACCGTCACCTAAGAACACGAAGTCAAGTCATCACTCTCTATCTCTCCATGCCATGATCAAGAGATGACACTGAGTGCAGAATACACCGAGTACAGCATACACCGAGTACAGCATACACCGAGTACAGCATACACCGAGTACAGCATACACCGAGTACAGCATACATTGAGTACTGCATACACGGCGTGCTGCATCATCCCAAGATCGACTGTCTCCCGCTCCCAGCCAGTCTCTCATCTCTCAGCAGACTATGTTTGTACTCAATTCTCTACATTCCCACAATTACAAGTTAACCAATGAATAGAATCTCAGCTCCCATCGCACCTCCCTCCGGAACTACTGCCTCCAGATTGACCGCCTCCCAGTACTCCTCCAATCTCGCTCGATCACAGCCTTCGAGTGCATCTCCAAACTCGCTCGATCACAGCCTCCAATTGTATCTTTAAACTCACTCGATTACAGCCTCCAAGTGCATCTCCAGTCTCGGTCAATGATGGCCTCCAAGTGCATCTCCAAATTCGCACAGCCTCCATGTGTATGTCTGCACTCGCTCGATTGGGGCCTCCAAATTCGCACGATCGCAGCCTCCAACTGCATCCCCAAACTCGCTACATCACAGCCACCAAGTACTTCTTTCAGCAGCGACGGCGGGTGTACTGAGATACAGGGGTAACGGAGGTGGACAGAGTAACGGGGAGTATATTTTCGGCAGACCCTGGAGTAGATAGATATCATCTCATTTCCATCTCATCATATCATACAATGAAAATACAGACTCTATCTTTCCCAACTTTTGGTCTCACTCACTCTGTCCGAGAGATTTCGTGGAGCCACACAATTGCATGGATCCTCAACGCTGGGTAGTATTATATCTTCTCACCCAATTCCTACCCGCCTTGAACGAACACATCTCTTTCTCACGAATTCCATTTGCACGTTGCGAGAGGTGCCGCCGAGTATTGATGGTGGGCTCTCTGCCTTCTAGCTCCATCGTTTCTCCACTACAGCCTCCAAAGTGGTGCATCTCTATGTTCCCTCAATGGGCGTGTCAAGGTGCTCCTCCAATTGTGCTCGACTACCATCTGCGGTCAGATTGGCCGTATGTATATATATACAGAGACTTAAATAATGCATGCCATATCTTGATGTAGCGAATCTTGTGACTGTAACAAAGACAAATATGATAAGATGAAATGCCTTGTGGTTATGTAAGAACCACTGCTGTGAGAATATGCCACCAAGTCTCCCACAGTGCTCTCGAAGTCTCCTGCAGAGCTGCGTAGCTGTCCCAGCTGCTCTTGACGTGTCCCGCAGATCTGTGCAGAGGTCTCAGGAGCTCCAAAATTTGACTGTTCTGTAAGTCATATCTCGTAGAATCCTGAATGCTCCTCCATAACTGCAGGTGCTTTCAGGAGCACCTGAGAATGCCCTTGCAGAGTCTCAGAGGACATTGCTTAGCTCCAGGGGGGTCTGGGAGCATCTAGAAGTATTTAGAAGCACTGGTGCGGTCACCTAGAGTGTCTGGGAGGATTGCGTGTTGCTTCCGGACCGATTTACATTTTGCTGATGTTCTTGAGAGAGTTCTGGGGGCCTGCCCAGGCAATATCGTAGAGGACTTCTTCATGCTAATGTAGATTCCACCGAGCCTGTCTCCTATTAGCTTTCACACAATTCGCATAGGCTCTGACTGAATCTGGTGGAAGTAGTATGTATTCCTGCATCAGCGTAATCACCGCCACACGACATTGATCCCTATCACGATAAACCTTGGCAATCTCCTTTGAAAAGTGGTCAAAGTCCTGTAGGCATGGACCGGATTTGGCAGATAAGTCACCCGCCCATTCCCAGGGGTCCGTTATCGCTGTCTGTCTGAGTGCCAGGTTTGAGTGATTGCACCAGGCGTCCAGAAAAGAGATCGGGTATTTGACACGATTGGAACCGCCGCGTCGGAATAGGTGGCGGTAGAAGTTTCAATTCAAGTGTAACGCATCCAGAAATCAGTCCAGCTCGATTGCACCACCCCAGTACCGTACTGGTTCAACCATCTTGTAGATATTCGGTCTTGGGCCTGCAATGCTCCTTTCGGCGCCTGCGGCGCATTCAGCAGCCCATTGATCCCGTTCAGCAGTCATTATTTCCCATTCAACCGCCATCCTCGCCCATTTGGGTCTCAGTTCGGCTGTCCACCGGGCTTGGTTTTCGAGCAGCATTTCCAGCATCAACCGGTTTCGAGTCACCGGGTGTAGAGGATCCTCATCAGTAATTTGCAAACGGAGATCACCAATATCGTTGTTGATCAGGCTATCTTCGTCTCTTTGATCTCTGAGGTCATCGTCAAGATCATTGTCGTCATCACTCTCGGCCTCTGGTAAAACTGTTGGAGTTGTGCGTTCGGCTGCCGATGCCGCTGCCTGCAGAGTGTCATCACTCTCATGGATGTCAGTGAGGCGCAATTGAGTTCTGGTAGACTTCTTTGCAGGCAAGTTTTTTGATAAAACGCATTATATTGTGGTGACACGTCGAGAGGGGTAAATCGCAAGATCCCCAGAGCGAAACGTATCAAATTGATTAAGAGCGATAATAGTGTCGGGCCGTATATCCGTATATGACCGCGTATGAGAGTACATGGGAGGATACGGTTGCACACGTGGATGTGGTAATATAATAGAGTAGTTGATAGGTCAGATTATCGCAGGTGATCTCAGAGAGATCGCCAGTCGTCTATATAAGGTTGCGTTTACCCGGCCCTGGACACGTCTCGTGCAATTGGCGATAACCTAATCATGACTGCCATTACAATACCTCATTTACAGATGTCTGTAACCAATCGCCACTTAGATAACCCACGATGGAAAGCCCAAAATCATTGACGCTCCGTTGACATTCATTTTCAGAATGGGGCAACAACTGTGTCACTGTCTCTTTTGCCTATGAAGGCTCCCATTACAATCATTATGCCTAACCACTGCCACATCATTTTGTAAGTACCGGACTTAAAAGACTAAAAATTGTTGATGCTCCGTTGACACTGTATTTAATGATGGAGTAACAATGATATCACCCATTGTTCTACCTATAAAGGCCATCAATACATCGTATATGAATTATTACCACAAATCAACAATGAGATAACCCAAGATGCAAAGCCAAAAATCGTTGATGCTTGGTCGACACTCATTTTCATTATGGGGCAGTAACCATGTCACTTGCTCTTATACCTATAAAGGTAGCCAATGCATCGGTTATGCTTAACCACAACGAAATCACTTTACATATACCTTGCTTACCAGACCAAAAATCATTCATGCTCCATTGACACTCATTTAAATGTATTGTCTAGTCAATATCTGCTGCCATTGATAATTGTATGAATAATTATTTCGACATATTGTTTGCCTTTCTGCCAGATTGAAACTGAGCCCTTCGGCAGAGCTGAGGCCAGTAATATTCGTGCACAGGTTGCTCTCATTATACCAAAATTGGAGTATTTTGCTGTATGATTCATATCGCCCGCTATACATCTGTTTATGTCCAATTATCCACATGCAACTGCCCAATATTCTCCCATAATATTACGATAAGTGCCATTCTCGGTCAAGGTACATATAGAACCTGATGAATACATATTGACCCATTCTGTGCAACTTTCTCTTGTTTCCCGAATTCCTCCTTGTTTCCATTGCAGTGACTGTCATTAGCCTCTTTTCAGCCTCGTTGATTGACCTCTGTGTTGGCCGAATCGATCTGGGAACATTTGGTGTGGCACTCACAACCTGCTTCTCCGGGCTGAGAAGAGCTTCGATCCCACTGTCCAGCTCTATATCGGATTCGTCGTCTGCCTCCCGGTTGACTTCGCCTGCATTTGGATTATCCAACTCACCATTCATGTTTACCCAATTTTTGGCGTCGGAAATGATTGCAGGCGTGCTATCCTCATCACTTTCAACTGGTTGACGGTCGATTTTTCTGATTTGGTGGACATTTATTACCTGAGTTTGTCCTCCAGGGAGTTCCTTTGCAGACAAAGCTGGTAGCAAAGGTGATCTTTCTGACAATTTGAATGCAGCCGCACCATCATATTGAAAGAGTGACCAGGTTGCTTTGCCAATCTCTTCCATATCCAGAATGTATCCTATGGCTGTCACTTGCGTGTATTGCGCACAAGATTCCGTCTGTGTAGCATGAATGTTTTTGCTTCCCTGCCAGATCTCCAAAAAGTTGTGGACCATGGCAATTCATTGCAATTTGGTATCGACTGCCTTGTTCTGCAATTCCAAGTCGTTTTCGGTTTCGGTGGTATCCAATGCTGGGTAATCCCCACCCAATGTGTTGTTATTCGCTCGAGCAAACTGCGTGACTATGACTTTTTCCCAACGCGTCTCGCCAGCTGTTTTTGACTGTCTCCAGCCCGTAAAGTCCCGGCCAAGGGAACAACTGGCCTGCACTCCGACACTGTGTTGTAGGATAGAGAATATGTTGCTGGCCTCATTGGAGTAATCAGCGTACTTCGAGTGTGTTTCCTCTTGTTGACACCACCAGTCGGTGATATCCGGTAACCCAAGCATACTGCAAATCTCCATGTGGTCGGACTGTTAATCAGGAAGATTTGGATGATCTTGCGCTCAGTTCTTTGGTTCCTCAGGTGGTGGATATGAATCGAGCCTTGGGGCAGTCAATAAGCGTGCAGCACCATCGCTTCGTCTGGGTGTCATTTCAGCAACATAATCAGGCGTTAAGTGTTCTTCATCATCGCTGGACAAATCATATCAATCGAAAGACAATTGACCAAATCCAGAAGCCTTTGCAGAGGGGAAGAGATTGATACCCAGAACATTTTCGGGTATGATGATGGACATTCATCGATGTTTAGCACAGTATTCGTTCTGCACATACTCCAGATACACCTCTTGGTATTGGGTAGTATAAGTAGTCTTGTCCTCAGGATTAATATCCATTGCCTTGTCGCACTTCCTGAATGATCGCAACTCCCAGAATGGATGAAGGATTTGTGCTGAGATGAGAAGTATACCGGTCGTTGGAGTTACTTCAGCATAATATATTGACAGCTTGTGTGGCGCAAACTTCACGGCAAAGAATATGTCTTCCTTCCATCCAGTCCACTTCCTAGCTACAGCTCGCATAACGCAATCCATATGATCAAACATGTCGTGTTAAACAGTGATGATGTGATGCAGAGTAACCGTATGCCTGTTTGACATCCACAGGGTTCAGTATCGGAATAGCCTTAAACGTTCCATGACGTACTTGACGATGGTCCATTCATCCTGTGTTTTGTAGAGTGGCCGGTAATCACATTATGTTGGATTCTGGAGCCACTCCCAGGTGAATTCTTGTGATCTGTAGGCTCGCTCAAGCAACTCCAGTGTAGAATACCTCCGTGTTTTCACATCCATACTGGGTAGTACTGCGATTCGTACTGTGCCTTTTTGACAGTGAATGCACTCGTTTCGACAACCAGGTGTCAGTGTTATCAATGCAGCAAGCATTCTCTGCAATATGAAGGTAAGTTTCAGGTCTTTCAACATGTCTTGAAATACGTACTGTCTCAATTACCTTTGCTACACATGGTCTCATAACTGACATCTGATTGAATCTAGCATTGCCATCTTTTCGCAGTCTTTGACTCTTCCCAATGCCTGTGCTTTGATTCTCTCCAAATAGCTGATCACCCTCATTGGCTTCCCAAGCCTTGGTGCAGCCTTGTAGACCGACAGTGCTGATAAACGCACCCAAAGCAAGCTGAATGACCTGCACTGTGCATGGTATGTGATTCCTCGTTGCAATCCACTCAATTCCGGAGACCTGACAGGTTGATTGTAGTTCCCAAGTCATCCAGTGAGTTGAAGAAGCATTATCAGTTGTAATTACAACTGAACGGCCGTCAGTAAGCTCAAAACGATCATGAACTTAGGTCAAATCTATGCCTAGCCTTGCTCCAGTCTGTTCAGCCTTGACCTGTTTTCCTTAATCAGCTTTCTGAATAGGAAATGAAGTGGCTTTCATCCTCGTCGAGAGCAAGTTATACTTCTCACTATGCCCATTTCCGATCCTTATTGTAAGCTATGATCAGTGGTGAGGCTAATTTGTTCATTGACATCCACCCGTTCAAAGCCAAGCTAACTTTATTTCTTGATGGCAATTGCTTCTTAATTGCATCCACTTTCAGTGAGTATTCCCTCCGGCAAATGTTGCTAAGGGTGCTCGCAGACGGAAGCAACAACCTGCTTTGGAATGCATTCTACAACCCTTCTAGCTCTAGGTTCGATATAGTGTTCCATGGAATATGAGCAGAAACAAATCCTAACATGAGGTAGTGATTCCAGGTGTCTTGGTGAAATTCAGCAGCTAACAAGTCCTTTACTGCCAGTTTGAAGCGTTTTGTCAGTCATTTGAATTACGATAGATAGGATAGAACTGTCGAATATGACTTTCGTTTTTGAACTTTCAATTGAAATTTCTTGACTGCCTTGTCTCTTTGGTATGGCCAAAGCTGTTGAATCAACGGTTGTACTTGTCAATTCAGAAACTTCCAACTCTGTTAATGCATTTAACTTTGCAATGTGCACTTTTGCCAGCAAGTGTTTCCCCATTGAGCTAGTCCCATGTTCCGATGGATGGCAAAGAACGTGATGGCAAATGATACATATGATGCCAGGGCTGCCGGTCTCCTCAATTCCACAGTGGAAATATAAATTCCATCAAGGCGCATGTCTAGAAATATCCCAAGCAATAGGACACATCAAGCCCACATTCATAGAAGCCTACCAACCATCAAATATGATATATAAAGTATGGTCACTCACATCACGAATATAGGCACGTTCATTGTTGGAAGATATCATTAGCTCTAGCAACGAGGTATTTGAAGATTGGGAATGCAACATGGTGGTAAGAGTTTGTAAGCTGCGTAATTCCAGTTGAGAGACTGTCAAATGTTCATATTATTGTTACATAGAACACTGGTACTTAACTTTTGACTCTGGAGCTACACGCAAGACAACAGTAAGACCTGTGAGACATTGCATTCATATTTGTGAAGTTGTATACAAGGCTATATTAAAAAGACTGACCGTTAAGGACTCAATTCAAAATTGATGCAAGGTATTTCGTAGCTGGGAAGAATACCGAGCCCCACAATAACTGTTGCCACTCCACTAACACTTATTTTTAGGAGGCGGTAGTTGAATTTTTTCTAGCATTTTTGCCCAGTAAGGCGGCCAATACTTTGATTATGAGTTAATGTCAATGCACAGCCATGGCATTATTCAAGTTGCAAGACCAAAAATCGTCCACACTCTGTTGATACTACATTAACGTTCTGTTGACAGTCTGTTGATGCTCTGTTGACGCTCTGTTGACACTCCATTGACACACCGTTGACGCTCAGTTTCAGGACATAGTCGCGATGTTGTCACTAGAACTTTCACAAAGAAACGCAGCTCATAGTGCTATTATGGGTTGATCTCATCGCATGGCCCTTGGATTGTCCAAGATGCAATGCCAAGAATCATTGATGCTCCGCTGACGTTCATTTTCTGGATGGAGCAACGAATGTGTCACCTGCGTCTTTGGCTATACAGCCGACCAATCCATTTACTTTGCAAGGATGCAACAATGCCGCCCTTTGATCGCGGAATATGTAAGACTGACAATCATGGATGGTCCCTTAACGCTCACATTAAACACATCGAAACAGTCATCGTAGTCCCAATAATGGTATGTAATGAATCGTATTGTCATTATTGACAACCACTATAGCGTTTCTATGTATTATCATTTGCATCCAGAAGCTTTTTCGACTCCCAATTTCTGATCAAACACTATCCACATTACCTGAGTGATAAATAATGTTGCCTTATCACATTCCCGCGCTTTTGGCTGGCGGTTTACAGCATGAACATCTTTCCTCTCATTTTCTTGTCATATACCCCGACGTCCCCACCCTTCCTCATCCATCTCTTTGCCATCGATTTCCATGATATATTATATGCAATTTTAATTGTCTCAACCATGTGCACCAGGTCTCTGTGGAGAGTTATGCAGTTGGATGCCTGAATGAATGCAGCATGATGATCGTCATTCAGACAGATTCGTATTGTGCACTGAAGGGTCCTTCTATGACGTGTATGACATCAGTCACTTAAATATTGTAACTCAATTTTGTCACAACTTTATTTTTTGCTGTCTCACTTAACAGTAATTGGCAAACAGGTATCGAGTTTATTGGTCATCTTACCGCCTGATTTACATTCTAGAACTTTCGGATGGTGTGTACCACCCTTGCACATGCACAGACGAATTATTGTGTCTCACAATTTGGTCACTGAAGTCAAGAAAAAGCTGACAAGTAGTAAAATTGGTACACAAATTGAGTTTCACTGAGATCTGACGTCAAAAATTGTATTTGGTCTCTCTATTCCTCTGGTGACACAGGAGCCATCATCATGTCTGCATCCGAATCCGATTTCTATCTGGGGATCAGCTGGGGAGGCAATATGCAGGGGTAAAAGCTTACAGGTTCAACGTGCTTCACTCGCTGAATAGGTGATGAATTGGGCTCCACACCGGGGAGAAGACATGCCATGCCATTTCTGGACAGTGGCTTCCCAGAACCTAGCCTCATGTGACTACTTCCAGGTTGAGAAGTCCCTTGCGGCACTTGCGATATTCTGGAGACTCTCTCGAGACTCACCATATGCTCTCCGGATGTTGTGGGTGCAGGTGCAGCTGCAAGATCATCCGTTGGCAGTTCAACCACAGCCTGAACCCTCAATTGGGTTGTGCTGTACTTCCTATCTCTTTCACAGATGTAGTCGGCTGCATCCCACTATCCCTGTTGTGTCAATTTGTCAAGCTTCATCTGCTTCTGCCGAGACCTCTCCGTGCGCTGCTGTACCGTTGTGGAGATTATGCCCATCACCCAGCCGGGTTTGTCATCTTTGCTCAGCTTGCCCAGCTCTGTATCATCATCATCCTCATCTTCCCCATCCTGCTCATCGTCGGAAGTTGCAAGAGTGCTCAGACTGTCTCTGATAGCAACTATCATGTCCTGAAACATTGTTTCTGACTCTCTGGTTGTCAATCCCACGTTTTCAGCTTTCCTCATGTCTTCCTGCTCCTGCTGAATCGCTGTCTCTGTGTCTTCAACTCGCTTTCTTGCCACAGTGGTTTCTCTCTCAAAATAATCCTCGATCCAGTTGGGTGTCTCTTCAGTGATAAACAGTGCATTTCTCATCGTTTCTCCGCCACAGGCTTCTCTTTGGATCGCAAGCTGCGCACTGCCTCAAGGGCTCAGACGCTTTCTGCTTCGAAGCTGCTCTGGCCTTCATTCCCTTGATGACGTCGTCGTGTCAAACACTTTCTTGATTTGCCATATTTGCCCTCAGGGTGTAGCAAAAACTTCTTTTTCAGAGGACTGACCATTATAGATTCTGTTGACTTTGCTGTTGGGCGAGATGTTGAATGATGCAAGATATGGATGATGCGGAGAAAAGCTGCATCTTGTATGTCAAGGTTAGTATGTTTGATCAACTTGAACAAAGCGAAATTGGTGTTTTGACTGTCACGAAACTACGAATAGTTAGGCATTCCATACAACATGCCGTGATCGTTAGCATCAATTTCATGGAATATCCCGGGGATTTTTTGAGACAAACATTAGCAGACATCCTTTCCTTCAAAGAATTTGCTCATTATATCTGACAATCCTTAGATTTTGGCTGTTGTACACCTCTATTTATCCCAGTAAACAAACATCCAACATTGGTCCGGCTAGCTGCAAATTGTGCGATGGTGAGAAACCCCCACAATTGGTAGCCATACGCAGCAGGATTCATCTTGAGTAGAACCTTCACGTTGGCTATTACTTATTCCATTCAGACTTGGGCCTAGCAAAATATTCCTCAGGACATCCCACTTTTTTTAGTTATCATCTTCCTGTTCTATTCCACACCGCCAAATCATGGCTACATGCAGTCCATAGCCAGGAGAGACCGGATCCGAATCGAACCAATCGACAAGCGCTTCATCCCATGCGTTACTCACAGGCTCTCAGCAACAACGCAGACACCAGTTGATCCACCGCAACGCTGCCAATGCAGCAACTGAAAATATGACCCAGGATGCACATTTAAAAATCGTCCCTCAGACCAGAAACAGCAAGCATCAGAAGCAGCATGCAATTGGATATGAGTATATCCATATCGCGGTAAACAGCCATCAACTAACCACACCACAAACAGCGGGTATATGTAGAGAGCTACGTGTCCATGGTACCCCTGCCCAAAATGGCAAACCTCCATGGTCGACCAAGGCAGTTGTCCACACACTCTGCGAAATTTAACATCATGATGTTGTCAGCTCGGGGATGTCCACAAACAACTTTCAGGGTATGCATCCCCGAGAGTAGACAAAACACTATTTAATCCCCTTGGGGGAGGCTACGCAAGCATATATGGTTGAGGTAAAAGCCGAATCTCATTGTGAGAAGCAGCAACTAATTTCTTGTAGGGTTTCAACATGTCTGCTACTATGGCAAGGCAAGGAGGTCGGGAACAGCTGGAACAGTCCGACATGCGCCTTGCCTTGAATATGTCCAAATTGGCCAAAGAAGGGTTTTCATGTGCCGCAATGAAGGAAATGCAATATCTGATCACGATACCTCCCACCGATGTCTGAGAAGAGAAGAAGCGGATAGAGGAGTCTCATGGCATATAGAGGTGCAGGCTGCGATGGAAAGACACGTGGGTACGCTTCGTCAAAACCACACAGACAGATGCCTTCCTTGCCGCAACTGCACCACAAAGAATCTGCAGACCCGCGGGAGGCAAAAAGGGATGGTTGCATCTTCACCTGACCGACACAGACAGCACACTCCAGAACCGATGCCATCTCTGCCCACAATGCCACCTACGCCACCTGGGGACAATGAGGGAGCCCAAAGTTCCCAAATCGACAATTTGCCACCCAGTTATGTGTATTCACATACACCTCTTCCCTGCGCTCAATTTTTCAATCTTGATGCATATGCCCAGGATAGCCAGCACGATGAGGATTTGAATCCAGATATTCCGACTGGTGAGGGGACATCGACTGGTTAGTATACTATCTGCTGTGTAGTAATGGAGCTAACATCCATTTTGCAGATGAGAGCAGCCATTTGAGCAAACCTGCAAGTGAGGACGAGCATTGATCCCACAGAACGGGATTTTTGAGTCTATTAGATTCTACAATCACCGGACACTGTAAAATATATTTTAAAGGATATATTCCTATGTATTATGAAAGAACAATGTAGTGATCAAGGAGAAAGTCAATGAAAACACTAGAAAGGCTGCCAAAACAATGTGAATAATATACTGTGCCAAATCAAATGATGGCATATTGCAGATATGCCCCAGACAAAATGAGCATCAACGGAGCATCCACAATTTCCGGTCGTGTAAGTCAGGTAATTAAAAATTGATTTGGTCGTGGTTATACATAATCATTGTATTGGCTGCCTTCAAAGGCAAAAATCTGAACTTCAAGCTCCCTACCTCATCCGAAAAAGGAGCGTCAACCGAGCATCAACAATTTCTCATCTTGCATCTTGGGTAATCTGATGGGCGATAGGTTGCAGACAGTCATAAAGAAATTATTGGCCACCTTTGTTGGCAAAACTGATAGCGATACACTTGCTGCCCCATTGTGAAAATGAGCGTCAACCGAGCGTCAACGATTTCAGGTCTTGCATCTTCAGTAATATGAGTGGCACATGATCAGAAGTATTCCTGAACAAGGACATGACAGCCTTTGTAAGTAGATAAGAAAGCAATATTCCCGCAACAGCCTCCAGGACAGTAACAACCAATTTTATTTACAGAGCTACTACTCAGGGTTCTTGCACCTTTTAGCATACAAAAACAGTCACAACAATGTATATAAACAATAACAGCCACATTGCGCTGCGATTCACCATGATGCACGGCCAACAATTGTTGATGGTCCATTCACGCTGATTTTCAAGATGGGGCAGGGAGCGTTTCCCATTCTCGTTTTCCTATAAAGGCAGCCAATACTTCGTTCATGACAATCTGCAACCGATCGCCCCCCAGATTACTCACGATACACGACCAATCATCATTGACTCTCCGTTGACATTCATTTCAAGGATGGTGTAGGGTGCCTGTCTCTGTTTGTTTCAATGATTAAGGCAGCCGATGCATCAAAAAAGACAGTGATGTACCAATGTCGATATTTTGCGATTATCAGTAGCATATCTGAATGCAACAATACACTGTAAAATGTAAAATGCAGAACTGGCGATTGGAACAAACCGGTCTACCTAAACCCAACAGAACCCACGGGTTGACGGGTATGGGTCCGGGATTGGCCTATCAGGTGGCAGTGGGTCAGCTTTTTGGTCAGGTCCTGAACTGAACTGACCTATTTTGAGATTCCAAACCCGGACCGCTGGCAGGTAACCCAGACCCGTTGCTAACACTACTGCAATTGAAGACTACTCCAGAGTACAATGCTTGTGAATACCTAATTGGCCAGTTTTGTAGTTTCCAAATGAATCATAGAGACAGCTATATCTATAAATGCTCCATGGCATAACATACTAGATGCAAACTACTACAAGCTTGTGGAAGTTTGGAAACCTGCAATTGATTCTAATTATCACCGGTATGTGGTAGTAGGTGCTTGCCCCAAAATATCTTTTGTATGCCAAATACCAGGTAGTCTAACATATAATATTGTTCTGCCAATATAGGGAGATATATAAATTGTATTCTCTTGAATTGCTTTGTATCAGATCAACACTATTGACTATATCTGGAAAGCTTTGGTGTTTTCCTGATCAAGATTAATTGAAACTTTTACCATTCTAGAACAGTTTATTATTTTTATTGCTATTGTACTGCAGTGTGTTATCATACTGTACAGTACATTAGTCCCATAATTGGAAAATTGGAATATTATAGTATTACTACAATTTGCGGACTGTGTATTATGTGGGCTTATCCACATTACATATTATAGCTCTGGGCAGGTTTTAATTGTATATCTTAATGCCTCTTATGAGAAACTTCAAGAGATTATAAGGTGTATAATCTAATGAAATGACTTTTTCCCAACATTCTCTCCAATAAAAACATTGTTCAAGTTAAATATTATCATAATTTGAAGATGATTTTTTAACTAAGCTCAATTCATAGTAATTCATAGTTACTAATTGGATATTCACTTTGAAACTGAGCTTCAAATCCAGAAAACCAATCCTCATTATAATGATATATATTTCCCAATGGTTGTTGAAGAGATCAATCATAGTTGACCTAAATGGAATTACTTAATCGAATTTGCTGTCAATTTTTCTCCACTGCCAAAACCTTATGGTATACACCTCTAATATCTCAGTTTTTTTAACCTAATACCTTTTAAAGTTTATTACTAGCAGCTACTGTAATACATTGTATACATTATAAGTACACTACTAGTAAGTGGGTGAAAGTTATATTTTCTCAGTATGAATATTTTGGTAATTATATCATTTGCAGAGTGCTAAAATTATACTCTAGATGCCACTTTTCTAATCAACTACCTACAGTAAAGACCTTAATTCTGCATTATTTGGAGACTGCATTGCTGGAAGAATTGCACCTTAATTTCAGTACGTGCTTTTCACTATGTAATAGTGCTATTTTGTATTATATATTCTAGAACTATTCTCTTGTGCACTCTTCATTTCCAGATAGTACTTCTATACTTTGCTCCAATGTAGGTACTTTATTTCGAACTCTATTATAATATACAAATGGTTAAAACCACATAACATCACTATAAGATATTGTATAATGAGGAAGTGTTATTGAAATTTCATGTAGTTACTCGAATAGATACAAATGTTGTATAAATTAAAGGAGAATCATCCGATCCTCCAGGTGATCAATAATATAAAGTTTCCTCATTTCATTAGCTCTGTTCAAATGCAAGAAATCGTCAAGAATGTGAAAATCTTCAATTGAAATATTCTGTGCACTTACTACAGTAAGTGGGATTTGCATATATGCTGCTTATCTGTAGAGAAGTTGATTTTTTCTTTCATTTTCCAAGATAGCAATGCAAACAAGATTGAACGCAAAGAAATACGTATGCTAGTAGAGTATATTGAAAGAATTATTGGCAAACAATACTCAAGGGATCATATTTGCAGTGAAGAGGAATCCATTGCTGGTATATCACCAGAAAATGCCAAAAAAGCCAGCTGCACTCTGAATCAAGATATTTATAAATTTAAGCAACTCTTAGAATTTATTTGGGATCCTCATTGTAATTGGAAACAGTCTTATAAGTCATCAAAATTATCTCCATTACTCAATATATGTTTGAACTTAGTACACCTACTATGCTACAATTAGAGGTTCATAATTTTGGATTCAAATTACTGATACCCACTGGAAGATCATTAAAGTATTTAAAATCCTCCCAAATTTGCCAATAATAAGTAGGTACTCTATTTCCTCTGATATACTTCTAGAGGTTCCAAATGACAACATTATATTTCGCTAATAAAGATTATCTGTTGATTTGGATAGACAGTATATCCTAACTGGGATGATTTCATTTGAATTCAGTCAGATGTATGGCTACAATGTGTATCAAGCAACTGGGTAATTTCTGTGAATAGAAATTTTGGCTACTTACTAATAAGGGTCTTTATGTACTGTATATAATATACTGAGCCTAACTATAGTTATATTGCCATACTGTACTGAGTTATTCCACTAACTCTATTGGTTTTGGTTATATTTATTTGGCTTTGCTGTACTAATGCAGAATAGCAACAATTTCTTGGAGTATTGGGAAGTGGTATTTTTCTTATTATTGGGAAAACAACCTTAGACAATATACAAGATTATCATCAGAAAGTTATCAGGTTGTAATTCACCCAAAGTTTAATATATCATTACTATTTTTCATATATTTACTTCTACAGTAGTATGTAGTTTTTAATCAATATATTTCAATATTTGTAGAACTAGAACTGGTACAATTGGTTAAATTCAATATAATATTCTAGTAGCGGAGTAAACAGAGTCTAATTAATATTTCTTTATTGGGTGAGTTGTACTGACAAATGCAGCTGCTTCTCTAACATGTTTCTGTTGTATAAAGATAAAAGCTACTTAACAGAAATAATATTAATTAAGTGGAAACTAGAATAAGTATATATAGAATCATGGGGTAAGTATATAGATACTAACATTGATGCTAATCTGACTTCTACTGCTCTTTAGCAGTTATATATTCTCTTTCCTTCAGCTTATAACTGTTAATTCCTATTTAGGTCAAACTCAAGCTCTGACTGTTAGCTGACTAAATATACTGTATATCAATGATCTTAAATTGTTCAAAGATAGTAAAGCTACCCCTAGTACTAAGATAATATTATAAGATTTAAATACATACAGCCTAACTTGCTGATCAGATTAAATATTGTTATATACTATGTATTTTAATCAATGCAATATTGAAGATATTATACAGTGGAATTCAATCCTTCCTATCAAGAAAGAAGATATATCATATATAAGAGAGCATAACTAAATTTAATTGTCAATCACCAAATATCTGATTTATGCTAATTTGTTTTGTTCACAATTTAGACTACTGACTCGTGGTTATATTATTCATATTGTTAAATGGTTTATACAGTCTCTCTTTTTGTTTCCATACTTATTATATTTGATACCTTTTAAGAGAAAATATATTTCAAAATTGCCAGTCTAGGTTGACATTTTGTTAAAAAGTAGAACTAGATTATTTACTATCCGACCTAGATACCACAGATAGATTATATATATTAATATCCAAACGTCTATTCAATTTCATAATTATTATGCCGGTCAAATCTTGAACTACTTCATACTATCATGAGTAGTTGAAAAAAGTTCACTGTTTGTAACAATTCCATCAGAGTGGAACTGTTCCAGATAAGTTATTATTCCTTGCCAAATCTTCAAATCAAATAATTAGTACGAGTGAAGTATATAATATATTGCGGTAAAATAGGCAAATCAGAAGGAGATTTTGTATTAGAATTGTATCACAAAACTACATCTGTCAGTATTATGTAGTTCAAAGATTGAAGCAATATTTGATTACAGTAAATTTGGTTGCTGGTAATTTCAGTCTGAGCTGTATATATTACAGCAGAATTCTAATTATGTATTATTTAAAGACTGGTTATCTTAATATGTAGCATTATAAATAATATCTGAATAAAAACAGAAAGTGAACCACTATGAGATATACAATAGTGAGCTGAAATATAATTGGAAGCCTCTTGTAAGATTGAAGGAAGGGTACAAAGGTTTTCTAAACTGATCTGGTAATGTTTTAATTTGCAGGCTGTGATGTCAACGTCAAATGTGGTAGTAACACTAAAATATATACTTATTTGAGTTGATAGCAGTACAAGTTTGAAAACATTGGTAGAGCTAACAGGCTGATAGTATTGTGTAATGTTTATACAGTAGTTAGGTTAATAGATTTAACAACCTTACATTGAGTGGATAATTGTAGTTAACAATGCGAAGTGGAGAATTTTTATTGTAACTGTACAGTGCTGCAGACATTGTCAGCTTTCCATCGTTGCTGTAGTATATAGCAACAAATGTTAGAATTGAGAGCATGGTTATATCACTTTTAAAATATACCTGAATCTTTAGATTACATTCCCATTACTTTCATCATATTTTTGTACCTAGATTTGATATTCTGTCTGCAGCTTTTGCATACAGTGGTGATTATTATAATAGTAACATCAGCAAAAAACATTCTGTCTGGGCGGAATGGCTGCGTCAGAGTGGACGCGCTCTATCAGAGCCATCGGAGGAACCCCGGTCGTGGATCACTCAGTGCCCGGCACCAATACCACGTATGGCATTGCATATCGCCCTCCGATCACAGTTTCGCCGTTTCTTCCTCAGACTCTGCAAGAGCATTCTCAGATGCTCCTGAAAGCACCTGGAGTTATGGATGTACATTCAGGACACTATGAGATTTGACTATTAGGATAGTAAAATTTTGGAGCGGGTGAGACATCCATGCAGGTCTGTGGGAGACTTCGAGAGCAGCTCTGCAGGAGACTTGGTGCCGTATTCCCAACGAAGTGGTTCTTAGGGTTCCATAAGCACAAGGCATATCATCTAACATATTCGTCTTTGTTACAGTCACAAGATTCGCTATTTCATAATATGGCATGCATTATTTAAATATCTCTATGCATGAACATATGGTCAATCTGGCCACAGATGGTAGTCGAGCATAATCAGAGGAGCACCTGGAGACGCCCATTGAGAGAACCTAGAGATGCACCACTTGGAGGCCGTTGTGGTGAAATGATGGAACTAGAAGGCAGAGAGCCCAACGAAGAAAGTGAAAAGATATGATACTACCCAACCATGAGAATCCACGCATTGGCGTGGATCCAGATGAGATGAAAATGAGATGAAAATGAGATGATATCTATCTACCCCAGGGTCTCCCAAATGTGTACTCCCCGTCGCTTAGTGCACCTCTGTTACCCCTGTATCTCTGTACACCAGCTGTTGCTCATTAACGCTGTATATGGATGCCGTGATCGAGCGAGTTAAGAGATGCACTTGGAGGCTGTGATCATGCGAGTTTGGAGATGCCCATTGAGGCCGTGATTGGGCGAGTTTGGAGATGCAATCGGAGGCCGTGATCATGCGAACTTGGAGGCCATGATCGAGCGAGTTTGGAGATGCACTTTGAGGCCGTGATCGAGCGAGTTTGGAGAGGCACTTTGAGGCCGTCATCGAGCGAGTTTAGAGGTGCACTTTGAGGCTGTGATTGAGCGAGTTTGGAGATGCAATTGGAGGCTGTGATCATGCGAACTTGGAGGCCGTAATCGATCTAGTTTGGCAATGCACTTTAAGGCTGTGATCGTGAACTCAGAGATGCACTAGGAGGCCATGATTGAGCGAGTTTGGAGATGCACTTGCAGGCTACGATCGAGTGAGATTGCAGGAGTACTTGGAAGCGGTCGATCTGGTGGGAGGTGCCATGGCAGCTGAGACATTATTCAGTGGTTATCTTTTAATTGTGGGAATGTAAGGAGTTGAGTACAACAACATCCGCCGAGAGAGGGGTAACAGGCTGGGAGCGGGAAACTGGCTGGGAGTGGGAGACTGTCAATGTTGGGATGATGCTGAAATTGATGTATGCTGTACTTGGTGTTAAGTCATGATCATGGCATGGAGAGATAGAGAGGGATGACTTAACTTCGTGTTCTTAGGTGATGGTAGAGTTGAGCACAAGAAAGAGAGAGCTCAGAGGCAATGGGGGAAATCATCATGAGAAACTGGGACTTAAGAGAATTTTGTGAGCGACTCAATTTAGCATCTCCAATACAGCAGGTACGAGTCCCGATCCAGCAGGTACTCACACTGATACGAGGCCTTCTAAACCCAAACAGGCAAGTCGTACCCCTGATATCTCAGGTCCGCTCGTATTCTTCATATTGTTATCATCTTCATCCCCCATCTCTCTCTTTCTTGTCCACAACCCTGCCATCATTGCAAGAACACAAAGTTAAGTCATCCCTCTCTGTCTCTACATGCCATCATCATGAGTTAACACCGAGTGCAGCATACGCCAAGTTCAGCATACGCCGAGTGCAGCATACACCGTGTGCAGCATACAACGAGTGCAGCATACACCGAGTGCAGCATACACTGAGTGCAGCATACACCGAGTGCAGCATACACCGAGCACAGCATACACCGAGTACAGCATACATCGTGTACAGCATACACCGAGCACAGCATACACCTAAGAATGTCTGTCGTCCCTTCATTCTCTCGATTTCGAGTTAACCCCTGAATGTAGCTTCCAGCGTACCTCCCTACGGATCCACTGCCACCAGGCAGTTCTCCATAAGAGATTCAAAGGTAAAGTCACCTCGTCACATTCCCACGGTTTCAACTTAACTAACCCATGAATAGAGTCTCAGCACCTTGCGCGCCTCCCATCGTCCGCCTCTAGATGAACCACCTCCAAGTATTCCTCTCATCTCCCTCAATCATAGCTCACTGCAAGTGCATCTCTAAACTCGCTCAATCACAGCACAGAGTGCATCTCTAAGTTCACTCGATGCTGGCCTCCAAGTGCATGTCCAAACTCGCTCGATCATGGCCACCCAGTGCATCTCTGAGTTCACTCAATCTCGGTCTCCAATTGCATCTCGAAACTAACTCGATCATGGCCTCAAAGTGCATCTCCAAATTCGCCCGATTCCGGCCTCCAAGTTGGCACAATCACGGTCTCCAATTGCATCTCCAAACTCGCTCGGTCATGGCCTCAAAGTTCATCCCCAAACTCGCTCGATCACGGCCTTAAAGTGCATCGCCAAGCTTGCTCGTTTATGGCCTCCAAGTTTGCATGATCACGGCCTCCAATCGCATCACCTCACTCACCCGATCACGGCCTCAAAGTGCATCTCCAAACTCGCTCGATCAAGGCCTCAAAGTGCATCTCCAAACTCGCTCGATCACAGCCTTGGAGTGTATCTCTGAGTTCAGTCGATATTCATTTTCAGGCGCACCTCGAATTGCTCTCAAGCACTGCCTGCAGCCAGTCCAGATATCCCATGTGTAGATGGGTAGCTATATAGATACATAGATGAGAATACAAACTGAATACATGAGTTTTAAAAATCGTTGAATGATAAGTAGTAGGTATGATTTCCAGGCGCACCAGCAGCATTCCCAAAGCTGTTTTTCCCAGACTGCTCTACAGTGATTCACCGTGCCCCCAGGTGCTCCCAGGTGCACCCGAAGGCCACTACATCAGTCCAGTAAACTCGGGCCCATTGCCTGGGGGACGGAAAGCGTGTAATTCACCGTCAGAGGGTACGAGGTTCCTTCAGAGCCGTCAGAGCCATCTGGAACACCCGGGCATTTCTGACAGAAACTAGAGTTGTTGCTGATGAATGGTAATAGTAATGGTGGTAAAGAGTGAAAATTAATAATAACTGAGTCTGTTGCAGTAATAGCTATTATAGTGATATCCACTAGGATAATAACTACTGCTGTAGTAATAGCTGCTATGGTGATTGCTACTAGAATGATAGCATTTAAGGTAATATCTGCTATAATGATTACTACTGCTACAGCAAACGTTACTCCAGCAATGGCAACTATATCAATGGCTATAATGATATTAGCTGCTACACCAATGACTGCTATTGCAATGGCTACTATAGCAATAGCTGCTATGGTAATGGCTACAATAGTAAAGATTGCTACAGCAATTGCTACTACAGCAATAGTTTCTACAATAATTGCTGCTATCATCATTACTACTACAACAATCACTGCTCTGGTAATGGGTGCTATGGCAATAACTACTACAGCCATAGCTGCTACATCAATGGCTACTGTAGTGGCCATTGCTTAATAATCTAACAAACCTAACAGACTGATATGAAGATTATCAGGCTGTTACTCAAATATACCTATAAGGCTTGCAATGGACTGCAAGGTTAACAACTGTAATAGCTGAAAATACCTAACAGCCTAGAAGTGAGAAAGACATGTTAAACTAGATTATCAAGGATGATAGCCCCATGTGAGGTTCAAGTCATGCTTACCTATTTAATCAAACCCCCCATAGAATAAAAATCGGTTTGTATCCGGTTTGCAGAAGGGTTGTGAAGCAGTCAGAATATTTAAGAAGTATACAGCTGCTATAGCCAATTGTTTGCTTCATCGAGTCCGATATAACCAGGTGTGACCATGGAGTAGTGTTGATTGATTGATTGATACTCTAACATTGGCAATATGTATTGCTTTTTTTTTTGGCTCTGTTGGTTTCAAAGGTTGTGCAACGTACGAGAGCAAACAGCCACTCGAACGCGTTGTACACCGAACCATTACCACCATCACACTACTACCATCACGAGATTTCATCTCCGATTTTTATTTGCTGACACTATTGGCCGTTTGCACTTTCTTTCATTTTTACTTTCGGTTATCACTCCTCAGCGACAACATTATACCTCCAATTTCTATAGATCTGGCTCTACTGCAGGATCCCAATGACTCCTCATGCCAGCTCCGCTCTATGATTCTCGGTCTCCTCTAAAGGACTCCACCACCCCAATTATCGAGGGGCTATTTAGGCCCTCACAGTACCGTGAATCGCCATTGTCCTCCTCGTCGATCGCCACTGCAGCAGTCCCCAGAGAAGGCTTCACCCCCGCAGTACACGTACAATCTGTTGAATCGGACACAGTCTTTCATCATTGCTCCGAGTCATCAACCTTAAAAGGGCACCTTCATGGCTTGTTGTCATCGTCGTCGCCTTCATTGTCACCACAAAACTATGAGACAAAGAATACATTTGTTGAAAAGGAACCCCGTTACCTTCCGTTTCCACGACTGTGGAAGCACCGATCTGCTGGTCCCGTACATACGTTTACCATTCCGGTGTCTGACATCTTCTATCGCACACGTAATTCTGGTGCGCACGACGGCCAACCTCTACTACCTCTTAGTATCAGTCCTACAGACAGTACAATAGAACGACCTTCTACTCCACACTCAGCGAGAGGTCTCTTTGCCGAGGATAGAGAGAGGATATCGACAGCTCCCAGGTTGGTTGGTAAAAGTGTTCACCGGCCAGTTCTGTTCGAATCGAAAGGTCACCAGTATGACTGTTTCACGGATCACTCGCGTTGTCTACCTAGGAAGAGTGAAGTACAGGCTGCTGACTATGGAGATATCGAAAATGATGAGATGGACGAACCGAAGTCTATCTCTGCCGTTATGGCTTGTGAAAGTGATTCTCGCAGTAGGAAGGGAAGTCAACTCTTGGGTCTGTTTAAGGAAAATAACAAGGCTTTTGAAGCACGAGGAAGTGAAAACCAGCACCTCGAGGAGAGAGAAAGAGCGAAAGAGAAAGAGTGGCTTGGTAAACGACGAACTAAAGAAAGAGATGAGAATGCGAGCGATCGTGAGACGGCTGCAGAAGGTATTGTAAATGTTGTTGCTCCTTTGCAGGTGGCCCCAGCCGAGGGAAATAAGGAGAGTAATCTCTGTTCTGATTTTGTCTCAGTTTCGCGTACGAAAGATGAAAGATTTCTTCGATCATCTCGTGATGTCAGGTCCATTGAAGCTGTTCCAGGTGATCCATCGTCCTCGAGGTCTGTCGTACCTACTATCTCGAGAGCACCAACTTTCCTACTAGTGCGAGGCACGGATTCTCCTAATTTAGTAGATGAAAAACCGAAGCCTATTATCCGGACAGCATGTGAGGGTCTGGCTGATTCTGGATATCATGAAGGTGACGAATATTCGCGTTTACTGGAGCTGCAGCCCGAATTTTCCGCTTCACCATATACATCTAATGTGGTCGATCGCCGCCTGTGGAAGAATACCACTAAAAATCAAGTATCACAATCGGATCATAGTGTGTCCGACCACAGTCCATCAGATCTCGCGGCATCCTATCATGACGGGGAATATGGTGAAGATGAAATATCTTCAACGGTATATTTCCCGCACACAACCCCTACACTCGCCCGAATATCAACGCCCAAAATACCATCAACTGCGACAGCGACGTCGCTAACCACTACAAAGACAATATCAAAAATTTCCGGCAGGAAGCAGGATGGTTTCTCCGAACAATTCCAGCGACGGCGTTCCGACTCCACAGAAACAGTATATAACCGATCTCGAGTATATTCACACCATCCCAATTCTTCCACAGTGGATTTATCCGCTTTCAATAGTGATGATCAAGTGCTCTATCATGGTCAGAGACGCATATCGTTTTCCGAAGACGAAACTTGTGGTTTTGCATCGGTTGCGTCGTCAACTGTCTCTCGATTTTCTGATATATCCGACTTTGATGAATCTTCAACCGATGACATTGAACGAAGCGTTATAGAAGATACTGACATCGATGTTACTCCTACACAACAAACAAAGAACTTACCGTGCCCAGTTCATGAGGCCAACAAGGTTTCGGCGGCATCTCCCCTCGGAGCGGTAGAGCTGAAACCTTATAGACACCAAGTTGGGGGTCACACCGCTTTGTTCAGATTTTCCAAGAAAGCTGTCTGTAAGAGCTTGAGCAATCGTGAAAATGAATTCTATGAGGCCGTAGAGACGAGACACCCTGAACTACTCAAATTTTTGCCAAGGTACGTAAAAGAGGCTTATTAATAATGATTACTGATCTGATTTACATCCAGATACATTGGTGTGCTTAATGTTAGCTGGAAAATAAAGAAAAAGAAGAGAATTGAGGGTGGGTCTTCACATGGCACCTCAGAGCTACATCCTCAATTTAAACAGGAAGGGTCGGATTCAAGTAAAAGTGACGACCGTACGGTTGCGTTCGGGCCGCCTTTGCCACAGGTTGTATTGGAACAAAACCGACATATTATTCCCCATAATTTGTTCCGTGCTTCAGCCAGCGCCCCCTCCCCGTCAAGGCTGCAAGATACGATGGAATCAGGCAGGAGCACTGATGACAGTGGATTGAGTACCGGCGACGAGGAGGACCACTCTGAGCGAGCGTCTAGATGTGTACCTAAAAAGAAGCACTCCAGTTGGGGAGCAACAATAATCAACCGGAAATTGCAAGAGCAAGTCTTGAGAGAAGTCTTTTCGCCGCCCTCACTGCATTGCCATCATGGTCACCTACGGTCTCGAACAACCTACGGTGCCCAAAAACGACGAGGTTCCATTGCAAATGTTGAGTCGGCAAGGGAATCTAGATTTCGGCAGACCACTACATGTGGTGGAACAAAAGCTACAATGTCAGAAGGGAGCCTAGAGGATCCAAGGTTGAGACTGTTGCGTGGGGATGTTGAAAGAAGATACTTTTCAAGCACTAATCTCCGAAGCCTTACAAAAGAACGACTTTCGATCAATGATGAATATCACACAAGCCGTAGGAGCGATGGCCACACTACCCATTTATCCCAGTCCCAGCCCATCAACAATAAGACAGACAGGATAGCTAGGAGCCTGGACCACTTTTTTCAGTTACCGAATAAATATGGGTTGGAGGATGATGGGTACGGTGGGGATCGTGAAGATGGGGTCTTTCCGATGGACGAAGACCCGCAAATCCGAAAAAGCACTTGGGCAGAGAGGTGCATGACGAGAGGAGTGCCCACCCCATCGGTGATTTCGCGCAGTGTGGGGTGCGAAGAAATCCCAAAGGAAAGAGATGAGCTTTTTCTTCTGTTAGAAGATCTTACTGCCGGGATGAAATGTCCCTGTGTTTTGGATCTAAAAATGGGTACTCGACAGTATGGAGTAGAGGCCTCGGAGAAGAAACGCAAGTCGCAAACTAGAAAGTGTGCCGCAACAACATCACGAGAACTGGGTGTTCGTGTTTGTGGCATGCAAGTTTGGAACGTAAAGACACAGACATATTCTTTTGAAGACAAATATTTTGGACGAAATCTGAAAGCGGGAAAAGAGTTTCAAAACGCCCTAATGAGGTTTTTACACGATGGAAACGACGATTCTTCAATGCACCGACATATACCCGTCATGCTAGTGAAGCTAAAGGCATTGGAGAAGATGATCAAGCAATTGCCCGGTTATAGGTTCTATGCTAGCAGCTTGCTCGTGTTGTACGATGGTCAGGACAAAGATCGGGCGATTGACATCAAAATTGTGGATTTTGCAAATTGTGTTACTGCCGAAGACCCTCTTCCGGAGACTGCTATGTGCCCGCCAAAAGATCGATATGGGATTGATAAAGGATATCTACGAGGGTTGCGATCTTTGCAAATGTACATCCGCAATATTTGGAAAGAGATCATGGGATCAGAGTGGACGGAGAAGGGAGAGGAAGGATACATGAACCGGCCGGATCAGAGGGAGGACATGGGATTGGGATGGGATGTGATGGGAGATTTGGGTGAGATCTCGACCTAGTTAATTCGAAGGAATATTCCATAATTCATGAGTGCATACAGTACCGAGGGCTTGGTGCATAAATAACGGAGTTGTCACCGGAAAATAACAAACAATTCATCCTAAGTTAGGATTATTTACGTGAGGGGGAAGGTGGGAAGGGCGGTATGACACGAAATGACTGCTGTATAGGGAGAGTCGGTTAACACATTTTCTACATATACACCTAGTATTCATTCTATATCGTATTTTTATTATTAAAGATGGCTAGATCTGTGTTTAAGGTTTCAACTTTCTCCCTGTATCGTTATTTCACTGGTGGTTTCCCGGATTTCAGCTAGCGGGGTGCGTTAAGTCCTGCACGGGTTTTACTCGTCGGATTTTCAAGTTATGGGCCACCTAGAACCCTAACCCTTAGCTCTGTCATGATAGACTCATTTTAAGCACTGGGTAAATTTGTTTTACCGTGGGTTAGGGTTCGGGTGGCCCATTACTTCGAGTATATTCGACTTGTCATCTCTTACCGTGCTGGATATAGTGTATATATTACGGCTTTTCGCTATACATTGCTGGGCAGTGTGACTTGTGTTTTATTATACTTACTCTATGGGAGGAAGGTTAAATAAACAATACTATTACTGTGTTCTAAGTCACTAGATTCTTTGTGCAGATAGTATTGTAGTAGAACATTGAGATTTCAATATACATATTGAACTGAAGTGAAAGAAATTCACAAAACTAGTATTATAGACTGTTACATTATCCAGCTAGTTACAATCATTTAAAAGATGATTGGTGTAATCTATGACATGAATATAATGGCTACTGTAAATATTAGAGACATGCCAATTTACAATATGATGTCTTTAAATATTATTGTAATACAATTTCCATTACAAAGTCATATATACAGTAGTTGTAATTTTGCTCTAGTATTATCACAAGTACATTAAATATTAGTTTGTATGTTATCTATTTCTTTTTATATTATGCAGTAATCAATCCTGATATATTTTTTCCCATTTGAACTTCACAGTATAATTTCAATCTATATCAATTACAGCTTAAGCAATTTCTACTTGGTCTTGTTGAATATCTATTGAAAGGTACAATTGCGTACACTCCAGCTTCAGACATATGGTGTTAATAGTAAGTATGCATATTAGAGTGAGTATAGGTTTATGAAGAAGTAAGTGGCAAGATATTCAATCTAGATCAAGGTATAGCAAAGATGGCAATGACTATGTCACACATGCCTACCCAGTCTCAGTCATATGTTGGTTTCCACCAATCAGCTTAGACTGAGCTATTGCATCATCCCCCTCTTTGTGTGCCGATCTGCTGGGTGGTATCCAGCAGTAAATGACCAGTAAACATTGTTCCGTATAGGCCATGGTGTAAACCTATAAGTCCTACAACTGATTGGCACCATATGGATACCATTCTGTGGATATTGTGAATGGAGAAAATCTGCCTTCTGTTGACTGAGATACAAATGTGGCAAACTCTCTGCCAATGATATTTATCATGTGCCAAGATGTAGTCAGAAGATAACAGAATGCAGACACCAGTGAATAAATAAACTATTCAAGCTGCTTCCATATTTTCCGTATCACCACTGCAGAGCTCTGTATATGTACATTTCTGGCCTATTAGAATACTCTCAGTGAAAGTGTGCATCCAGATTGTGAGAATTGTCAAGGTGCTAGAGTGGTACCCTGCTTCTGTTAAAGTGTATGTAGCCAGCCCATTGGTTGATATAATTCAGTTTTGTATAGTGCCACCATAAGTCAAGTGTGTAATTCAAATCACATTCTTTACTTTTGTAGACTTTTGTACATTGTTGATCAGTGGAGTGTCCATTTGTAGCCTGTAAATTTTATTGATTGAGAAGTGACAAGTGGATAACATTGGTATGCAAAATTTCACTCAGTCAGTTTTGTTAGTAAGCATCCTTGTTGATGATCTTGTTCACTGGGTATGGTTTAGTGTGCTTTTAACAATATCTCATTTCAAAACCTGAATATTCACTAGTTCCTGGTTGAAAGCCATACTTTGTCTCTCACCTCAAATGTCTTCTCTTTCCCTCCAGAGGACTTTCACTATCATGCTCCAGTCTCAAGTATATTTTCCCAGAGAGTTCAGTAACTCAATTCCATGCCTGCTATCCATCAGTTGGTCTGCACCTGCTATCTGAAACTGGGTGCTTTCGGTGACTTGAATTAATCATTCAGATAGTAGTTGTATTTTGCCCAGACTTGTGTTATCAGCATGGAGTAGTGAACCAAGTAATTGTATGTAACTTCCACCACTCATTATGGTCCAACCCTGTACATCTGATTGTAGTTGCACAGAGCGCCAAGATACCGCTCAATAGTTAGATTCTGCCTCTTGGACTGATCATTCAATTGTGGGTACATGCTGGAGGATAGTTATTTATTCATTCTATTGTGAGAGTAAACTGAATTGCAAAATCAACCAGGGAACACTCTGCTTCAATCTTGGGTGATATTGACTGGGACACCATGTTTGTAGATCACATCATCCAAAAATAGTCATGCTAACACTGGGGAGTGAATATCCTGTCTGCAGGAGTGGTAGCTCACCAATTTCCTCAAATAGTCAATTATTACTAAAATCCAAGTGTAACCTGATGGTGTTGACTGTGGCAAGTTATGAATGAAATCCATGGTAAGTCTCTCCCAAGGATAAGAAAGCAGCAATAGTGGCATGTTGAGTCTATAGTGTGTATAACCCAGTGGCATCATTTGGTGGCAGAATTCACAGCTCACAATCTGCTACCATATTACTAACTCCTTCAAAGACAAATAAAAATCCCCTAATATGAGCTGAGCAGTTTTGAGGACTCTGAAGTATCCTGATTGGGAAGTGTTATGGTAATGGCTGGTCACTCTACTGCAGAGTACCATGGGCACATGTATTCTCCTCTCATCAGTCTGAGCATAGTCAATGAACCTCCATTCACTGACATTTGTGATTGGAACATCAACCAAGGATCATTGTATTTTTGTGTCCACAAAGTCGATTCCTGGGTTGCCTTGCAATTGTTTAGAAGGTGACCATAAGATTGGGTGATGGTAGTCACTGCCAGGATAGCTGGATGCTGTACCATCAGTCTGGGATAATAGATCTCATTGTTTAGTTTCCTTGATGATCTATCAGCTGAGATGTTCTTGCTGTGTCCAATAATGAACGCTCATAAAGAGGGAAACTCTCTGCATGAAGTTCTCTGCCAGGAAAGCATAGTTGATATTTTGAAGTACTCAAGGTTCTTGTAGTTACACTGTATGAAGATCATATCATTCCCTTATCTGAGATAGCACTGCAATTGGTTTGTAGTCTCAACAATCATTGTGAGGTTCTGACCCGATGTGTTGTCATATTGATTGGCGGAAGTGCATTTGGGACCTTTTAAGTTAACAGGCCTTAGAAACTGGAACTCATCATACAATCTGAAACTGCCAATGATTGTGAAGCTTCTTCCCTTAGTCTGCAGAATAATTTGCCTTGGAGTTCCAAAATGTTTGAGAATGGGGGCATTGGTGAAGATATTTTTCAACTTAGGAAATGTGAGTTTGGTGTCCCAAGTCCATTTCCATTTGAGCAGTTGAGGTGTACCGGCAGTTACCTGTTGGTTTATGGGGTACGATATCAGTATTGGAACATTTGCATATTTGTTGATGAACGGCAAGTAGAAGTATTGAATTCCAAAATCTTCTACGTGTTGCTAACTGATTTCATGGTCGGCCAGTCTTGCATAGTTGATATTGGGTCAGTGTTCATCCTGATTTCAGCAGCGCCAATACCAATTCTGTGCAAGCTGACATCCAAGACTCCAAAATTGAACTTTTTACCTTTACTGTACAGACCAAATGTATATTGACACTCTACCCCAATTTGTACCAGCTTATGATGATGCTTTTGATTGGTCCACTAGATCAGTGGATCATCAAGATAGCACACAGCAAAGTAGTTAATATCAGGCTGGATACAGTCATTGATATAAGCTTGGAAGGTAGCTTGTATATCCATTAAACCACAGCATATGTTACAGTAATGGAACTGACTGTGTTGAGTGTGCAATATGATCTTCTGTTCATTGCCTGTATCAATTCAGATTTGATGATGGGCATTTTAGATGTCCAGCTGGCTGATGATCAGAGCTCCATGCTATATGTCAAGCATCTCCATGAGCAGCAGGAGACAATAATTGATTTTCACTGTGGCTTTGGAAAGAGCTCAGTAATCCATACACTGCTTCGTGCCCTGTGCTCCTTCATTGCAGTTCAGATTCATCCTGGTGCAGGTAATAATGATTACTGTATAATTCCATTGGCTAGAATGGCTTCACAGGAGGCATTTATAGATTTCAACTGGACTTTTGCCTGGTTGCAGATTCAACTGTATGGTAAATTGGCGTGTGGATTCAGATCAAGCATGTGGTTAATTTCAATTGACTGGTTTGGTGCCAGAGGCTCTGCTAAATCTTTAATGAAGATGTTTCCATAGTCTTTGGATCTCATGGGGATACAATATCTGTCATCAGTACATACAGTAGCTGTTTCAGCATCATGGCATGAGCCTCTATTTCCAACATGGGATTTGGAATAATCATGGGGAAAGAAAATCTGGGAATTGCCAATCAAGTGGTTTGGCTAGTTATGTGCCAAACCCTGCAAGTTCAGCAACCTCCGTTTGTGACTCAGCAACCCAACTCCAGTCATTCAAGGATGCTTGGATACTCTTCTGCCTCAAGTGCCTCAGCTGCTTCCAGTTTGCGTATCCTGTTCTTTGGTTGACAGTTTCAATTTCACCTGTATCCTCAAAGATGGTAACCTCCATACATGCTTATAGAAGACCACTTCATTCTCTGATTGTTGGATGAATGTCATGATGGTCTCATTGCTAGTGAACAGATTTTAAAATTCAGTCGCTGTGAGTCTTTTAACATCTTGTTTAGAACTGTCCTCGTAGTTCTCCCTTGCTGTGCTGTTTGGATGCAAAGTGTTTGCCAACATCAAGTCAATTGCCGGCATGCTTGCACAAATATTAGCCAGTGTTACATCAGTACTTTCGTCATCTTCACCCTCGTGCCACTTCAATGTTTGTGCTGAACTTGGTATATCCACCTGGCTACTTGGAGTTCTTGGAGACATTATTTGACCTGTTGCCGAAGTAATGTCCAGCTTGCAGGTGTTGACTGATTATTGTTCTTGTACTAGATCATATGCTGTCATCAGAACAACTAGCACCTCCAGTTCATGGACTGTGCCTAAGTAATTCCTCCATTGTACTGTTATTGCAGTGCTGTAACCCTCCCTAGCCTGGGTAATTACCTGTCTGTTCAGGCTATGGCTTGTGATATGTACTGCCTTGTTGGGTAGTCCAAGAATACTGAGAAGTTGTGGAGCCAATAACATATATGTTATACGGAGATTAGTGAGCACTTGTACTGACTGCAACACTCCACATATCTCTGATAACTATTCTTGGTACAGTATATGGTGCGGATTCCATCTTGCCATTTCGTATAAATAATAATTTGATGTCAAAGAGTTAGCCCATTTGAAGATAACTGTTAGCCTTGGGGAAGTCAGATATGGTTAAATATCCACCAATGTTGAGATTAATGCTCTTAAATACCATGACCACAATCGAAGCCCTGATATATCCATTGTCTCATACAACGCCAGACAGCACGAGAGGTAGGCTTGATTGTCACTTATGAACTGTGAAAGGAGTAATATGGTGAGATTTATGTGCTGTCTGCTGGAGGAGCGAGGTTATTGGGATGGTTGGCACATGTATATCTTTGGCAACAAAATACTTTATATTTTGGTGATCTGCAGAGTATGTATGTTCCATCCAACTTCTCAGTCTCACAGTGCTGTGGTAACACCGAGAGCGCAGGTGTACATTTATCATCTTTCTCCAATGTTGATTTGTCAGAAATCGTTTCTTTGGCCTGCTTGGATATGGATTGTCAGTTGTGCTATCTTTTGCCATGAAGTTGAGATGCTTCTCCTAATTGATTCTGCTGATGATGTGGCTATTGCGAATATGAATACATCCCATCCAGCTTGAACTCTGAATCAGAGGTGCCATTGAATAGCTCTTTGATGGTGTTGAATTGTCTATTCTTGCAGTGAACAGATTGATCCCAGATAGGAGCCCTGGTCGAGTCAACTCCTAACATGTACTTGCAGGTTCCTGTCATTCTGTGGGAGCAGTAACATCGCTCTCCATTTTCCTCTGATTGGATTGGGGTAGACTCTGACCAGGTTATTTGCTAATTGAAGAATCTTCATAATGCAGTCCATTACTGAGTGGAGTTTCTGTTCATTATCGCTGTCCATCTTCTGCATTGAATTTACACAGGACCTAAAGTTGTACCAACCGTGGTCTGTAACACTCTATAGATTCCGAAGCCAATCCACTGGATTGGTTATCTGTGTCTGACTCTGTGCCAGCTCCTGATACTTGTTCCATAGGCTGAGAATGGAAACTGCATATTCCGCTTTGTCAAGATTGTGGTGTGGGAATAGGTGCAGGTTGAACTGGAAGTTAGACCCTAATGTATGCAGGAAGATATCAAGCTCTATTCTCAGCCACAGTGTTATTCTGAATGGGTCATATCAAAGATGTTGGTTTTGTTTGCATTTGGTCAAAAATACTCCCAATAATTTTCCCGGTTCAGTTCCATCAGATTATCATTCTGCACTTCCAGTTATGGGTTTTGTTGGATAGTATAATTTAGCATCTCCTGTTTGACCTTCATTATCGTACACATAGCTGGATTCACAGATATTGTAGTAGGTCAGTATTTAAGCTAATTTTTCTGGATTAGCTTCAGTCCCGTTGTTGTCCATATCATTGCTTATGATATCATCCATTTTTGAAGTGGTTTCTTCTGCAATGGACTCAGTCTTGACATAGATGTTAATATCTGGATGCATGGACACTTATGGGGGGAAAATAGAAGTTACTAGACTGAGAGGTAAAGAGTGGTTATGAATGCTCAAATGTGCATTAGCCATGTCCAATTGACCTCTGGCCACTTTCTAACAATGCATGTTAGAAGATTGACCGTAAAATTGTGAAGTTGGCTGTTGAATTGTGTAGGTGGTTTCATTGATGACATTGTTTTGATGATGTGGGTTAACTCTGGTATCCTCATGAGTGAAATCGATCTGATAACTGAAACTGAAATATAGTGTAAATGTACTGCAACGTATACATTGGTTGCAGATGCATTGTAACAGAAGTATGATTGCACCTGAGTGATAGAGAGGGTTAAGGGTACAGTAGATGGTAAGAAATTCGATGCAGATTGAAGTGCAATAACTCTGGTGAAGATTATGAGATTCATGCTAAGCTGGTCTTGGTCATATGCTGAATTCCAGCAATCGCCTTGAACTTGATTGTTACAGTTCGATATGACTGCACTTAGTACATTATATATATTTGAGATATTTGCATCGTATTCAAAGCTGTCTCCTCTGTTATAAAATGTGATGGCAACAGTAATAGTTAGTCACTCATTGTCTCCATACGATTCACCAAGCTGCAATGCGATGAACATATTTCATGCTACAATGTATAGTACAGTCATTACTTCAAGTGAGATTAATATTAATCTTTTGGTCCATATATCTATATAGTTATGGACTAGCTTAGGTGCACTGTAATGCAGTATACATGCAAACTTGGAAGTGTTCCTGAAAGTAGCTAATTGAGTAGACTTTATCAGAAAAATGTATTTTAGTCAATGGGAACCACCAGGTGTGTGCCTCAAGAGGCAAAGTTTAAACTTACAAGTAACACATTTGGCAGGGATTTAGACTCTAAAAGGGCATTCCAGATATCCTTTGGAGTAACTTTGATCTCTGAAGACTTGTATTGTAGCACCATGAGTGGGATTGTAATAAGTTTGAGACTATATTGGAATGCCACAGAAAATTGTAGAAGTATCTGGGACTGTTGCCATACCAATGCAGGAATTAAAAACAAACTATGTGAAATTGCTGGATTGTTATAGATTTTTATTAGAAGGAGCGTAGACATTATTTGAATGTCACTAGATGCATAGAAGCAATTGATTACCTGCCACAGTGAATAAAATTCATGGATTATTGTGTATTATGAACATTTGAGACATACTGTACCACCTAATATCTGTATCAACTTTGCATTAATTATAATACTAGTTTAAGAAAACTAAGATAAAAGTGAATAATCCAGCAAGAACATGGAGATACACCACTATAATATTCTAACTGAGTAATTGAATGATATTCATCACACATAGTGTAAATGATATCCACAGGGGATGGCCCCTGTGGTGAAGTAGTATCGCTGCTGTATTACTACCTGAATGCTATGGGTTCAAATCTCAGTGCCATCTCCCCAATGATATGTCTGGTACATCCTCAACCAGACACAAAGAGAACGGTAGTCAGTGTGGTAAAAAGGGTTGGGGCATAGTGGAAAACGGAAGTAAGGGTAGAGGTTGGAGAGCACCCCCATCTAGCCAGTTTACCCGGAGAGGGAGGTGATTTTGGTACTGTCATACTCTAAGTAGAGTGAATACAGAATGATTAAAACAAACAAACAATGTTATCCACTATAGCAGCTGTTCTTTCAGAGGTGAAGAAAGCATATACACAGTATTCTTTAATGGTACAATGTAGAGAGAACTGCTTGGTACATGGGATGTTGATTTATATCTATTTAGTGGTTGAAATTATTCAAATATAGTTTGGCTTGGTTTGCAATAAGAAAGAAAGGTGTATAGTGATTTTAGCTAGCTGTGAATCAACATGGAATCGGAAAGGCAATAAGATATATTCTGGTGAAAAAGTATTGCATCAACAGAAAATGGAATATAGAAACATAGGCAGTACAGTGTAAAATGGATCAAAACAGAGGGTACTAGAGAAGTACGAAACAGAATGGAGAAGTGCGAAGACAGGATGAAGAGTATCCATTGAAGTGGAGCAGAACCGAATATGTAGTGCATGAAGTGGCCCTTCAACAAGTAATTGATGAGAGCAGTGGCTTTCACAGCATAGTTTATCAACATATTAGCAAAATGCAGCAAACTTCAAAGATTAGATCCAAACCGTCAAGACACTCCAGAGTACCTCACCAATGCTGTTCAGTAATTTCAGCTGCTCCCAAACCACCCCTGAAGAAATTTTTTATTCTTTCAAAAGCTGCTTTACCGTTCTCACATCATTCTAACAACATCTACAGATCTGAAGATGCTACAAATTATAACTCATGTGATTATTAAAGTGCAAAGAAGATAAAACCTCTCCACTGGTCTGCAGCAGACATTAAACTTAATGTGCAGTATTTCTACAACTGTGATTATTATGGTCCCAGTTTCCATACCTACAAGCCATTTTGTCTATCATATTTATCTATCAGATATTTGTAATTTACACTCACAAGAAGATTTACAATAATATATTATAGAGTGTATTATCAATGAAAGTCTATTGATATTTGAATATATGGTCAATCAGACTGCATATGGTGCAAGAGTGGAACCAGCGAACCACTGGAAGGCAATATTGCAGTGAACTTCAGTATGTTCTTGCAGGCCACCATTGCATAATCTTGGATACTCCGACTGTGAGAACTTGGAAATGTGCTGGATGGTACTGATTGTGAAAACTTGAAGGCTGTAATTGAATGATTTGGTGATGTGCTTGGAGGCATTGATTGAGGGAATGTAGTGATAAACTTTGGAGACTACTAACAGGGGAACATAGAAATAAATTGTGATGCCAAGATTGAGTGAGATTGACAATGTATTGGGAAGCTGGGATACAATGAAATTGAAAATCCACTTGAATACAGTGATTTATATGACCTGGGAGGGGATGACCAAGTAAACTCTAGAGATTTTCTTGGAGGTGGTAATTGAGTGAGTTTGGAGATGCACTTTACAACAGCAATCATGTAAACATTAAGAAACACTTCAAGTCTGTGATCGGTGGTATTCAGAGTTTTAAATCAACACAGTGATTGTGCGATTTTGGAGGTGCTCGGGGAGGTGGTTGATCTAGATACAGTCAATCAGAAGGGAGATGGGATATACCCTGAGACTCTATTAATTAGTCATATAGTGATCATGGAAATACAGAAAGTACAGCACAAAAAGGTAAGCCAATGGATATGTGATGAGAGATAACAGTGAAAGAGGGACACAGTCAATCTCAGGTGCATGCTATACTCGGCAATAAGCTCATGATGATACCATGATCAGATTGACAGTTATTTGTTAAATTCGGGTGGTAAGGTATGGATATTGTTGTGGAAGCAAAATAGAGAGACAGAAAATGAAGATTAGAGGTGACTGGGGAAATAATTATAAAAAACTGGGATATAGAGAATTTCAAAAACCACAGTCAAATTGCTGCAAACAATACAGGAGATAAAATTCCCAACCTGGTTGCGACGATAACTGATATGATAAATGTTCATTCCAATCGATTGCATCATAGCGTGTCATTCTCACAGCGTCGTATATCCGTTTAGATCATCTCCATCTTGATTGCACGTCTCTAATTTTGTCACCAACAATTCCACAATTATCGGAAAACATCAAGTGATGTGATTTTTTGGTAATTCCCAATATTATCAGCATGATTTGATATTTAGTACAACATGTACCTAAGATTTGGTTCTCCAGCTAACAGCCAGTCATCTTGTTTCTTTAAAATTAAATTTTGACCCATGATGGTAGCCAGCTCTGTGTATGCCTCCCTTTAGCTTGACCACGCTCCACTATTGCTTTACTCAAAGATAAAGTCAACTCATGTATTATTCCCATCATTTCAAGGTACCTAATGAATATAGCCTTAGCTCTTATTATATATTCCTTCTGATCACCCATGTTTAGATCTATTTCCTGCAAACCAACTACCTCTAGAGTGACTACCTGTATGTACACCTGGAATTTCACTTACTTACAGGCCCGGGGCACATCTCCGAATAATGATCATTAGACCTTTTCAGTGCAGCTCTAAGTTCATGTGCATGCTTCAATTAGTATAGCCGTTCCAGCTTGTAGCGTGGTCTAGGGCACACTGACTCCTATCAGTGACATGGACCAAGGTTTGTTTACAAATCTGGATGTTTGGTCGAAGTGAGCAGAGGTAGGTTTCCAATTCTAGTATGCCATCCCAGGCATGGTTTGGTTGGGCATTTTGAAATGTGTTCTTAAAGTCTGAGGTCAATCATCTGCATTGTTCTAGTAGTTCAATATACTGCTGGAAAAGAAAATCTGTCATCTTTGGCTACAACTCAACCATCTGCTGCAGAGAGATCTTCAGTTATACGAGTATTATGTCTTGAATTTAAGTAGAATCATTGGGATTAGATTTATTTTCACTGAGATTGCTCACATTGCCCGAATGGAGGTCATTGTCATTGTTGATGATGATGCTTCTGTGATTGGAGCTTCTCTTTATATCTGCACTAGGTAGTACTCATTGAGCAATTAATTCAGAGATGATCTAACTGGCAAGACTCAGAGTGTTAGGGGTTCTCCCATAATAGAGGTATGGGTACTAGTCTACTCTGAGATCTACATAATGGGTTCTATAATACCGTATAGTACATAACACCGATTTCAAATGGAGTAGTATGCTGCCATACGTATGATCCTACGCGGGAGATCACATGCCTTGTGTCGATTTGACAACCAGCCTCATTGCTGGCGGATTAATTGAAAGTTCACACACTACAGTGGAACTGATTTGATGGTGCAATAACCTTGGCTAGTCGATAAGCCTTCAGGGCTTGCAGTGATGCCAGTCATTTCTTACCACACTCATCCAAACTATGCTAAGGGGACTAGATGCGGCAGTTGCAAGAGTGCGACTGACGTGTCAGGCAGACATAAGACAATATTGGATTAAGCGGGGTTTCGAGCCAATCCCTTGTGGAGTGGAATCACTCGGGTACTCCCTGGTCCAAGAGAATGGTCTCGGCCTAAGCATGGTGTGTCTGATTGATGAAGACGTTGGGCGAAGTCACTAAGACCTGGTAAGCCTCTGACTCCCTGGCAGGGAACAAACGAGTATGGTTCATCACTATCAGTTCAATAATACTGCTGTGATAAGTCAAGTCAAATGTCAACAGAGCAATGGTGGGTCGCCACGTAAGCCATTGAAGCAGATAAGCCAAGTAGCCTAT
>Ga0307512_10000473_pt1 | contig 58977 bp, 57 predicted proteins | sample 14_EM_MG_FD_200267 | JGI IMG/M metagenome (GOLD analysis project Ga0307512, IMG submission 200267) | Populus trichocarpa ectomycorrhiza microbial communities from riparian zone in the Pacific Northwest, United States - 14_EM | ecosystem: Host-associated > Plants > Roots > Unclassified | place... | reverse complement strand
ATGTACCTGATCAGATGCAAGATCTTTTTCAACAGAGGTAGTTACACATGATATTATACGTATCGTAGAGACAAGGAAATGAAAAGGTGATATCCCAACGCCAAACAAAAAAACCACAAGACCATCCAACCCAGCCCAATTCGTCAAGTAATCCCCTCGGCTTCCGGGAGCATGTGGAAACCGCACCGTTTCCCTTCCGCCGCGAGTACCCGATGCCATCCCATCCATGGTTCACAATAATAGAAGTACAGGCAAGTGTGCGCGATAAGTAAAAAAGCCGCCGAGAAACCCCAATTACCTAGATAAAGGAAAGAAACATGAAACTACAAAATATTATACCCCAAAAAAAGAGCAACCCGCAACCGCCGCGGCGTAGATAGAGAATGGAAACAAAAAACCAAATAAAATCTATTTGTGCGTGCGGCATACCATGACCAATATCCTCATTTCTCCATTGAAAGGTTCGTTTCCTCGTTCCTTACTGCGCCAAGGGCTAAAAGCTCCCTTTACTAGCTGATGATCAACCCCTCATCTTCACCCCTCATCCCTCATCCTCCTGCACGCCCTACCATCCACACTCACCCAAATAAAACGCCCAAGTGCAACCACACCTCACGTCAGGTGACTGAATGTCCTGCGGGAGTGCATTAGCGCCATCTCTCGCCGAGAGAAAGGCAGGGTTGTGTCGTGCTTGTGCACCCCTGCCCAGCTCCCCGGTCCGTTCTCGGTGTAGCCCTTGTGGTCTGTAACGGTTCCCGCATCGGATAATCGCAGAAAGATGATGGATGCCAGTCATTTGACTACATGCTTGCTTGCTTTCCTTGCTGCTGATGGCTGCAGAACTCTCTCCACCACCTCCACCACTACCACAATCCACCCCCTGAACACAAACTAGACCCGATCTCGACCAAAAACAAATGAGAATACAAAGTTGAAAACCTCACGACTGCGCCCAACGCCCCGTTGCTGCACCCAATAAAGATTATGTGCATGTGCATACCCATGAAGTTGATTCTGGCAAGGAAAAGTAAAAAAGAAAAGCCATATCGTGAAAATCATCAGCGTTGCTGCTGTTGCGATTGTTGAGGTTGTGATCGGTGATATCCAGATCCAGCACCCAGATGACCGCCTGGCCCAATCCCACCAGCGACAGCAGCATTATTTCGTCCTCCTACGTCTGTTACTGTTGAAGATAGGGACCTTCCTCCCTCGGCTGACGGCAGCCCTCTTCCGCCTACTCCTACCCCTCCCGCTCCCCCACTCCCTGCTCCTCCGCCGGCTAACATTCCCAGTGGATCTAGATCTGAATGTTCCGTTTCGAACTGGTGCGGAACAGAATTGAACGGCATAAACCACGCACTGCTCGTCTGATTCTCCGGAAACGCACACACATCCGCGGTGCTAATCGGCTGGTCGAATCCCTGCCATAAACTATTGCTAAGCGCTGCAATTAAACTTGTGTCCGAACCGCTGGTGTAAGTGTCGTAGAGATACGGAGGTTGTGATGTCTGCGGTTCTTGCGACACGGGGTGTTGTTGGGGGCGGTGGTTGAAACCAGATGGGGATGACGACTGTGCCGTAGGATTATGAGGCGTCATTACCTGCGGCGGATAGCTGGAGAATTGGGATGACGTTGGCATGTTTGACAGACGTGCGGACAACGGTGATGCCATCTGAGAAGCTGTGTTTTGTTGTACAAAACCCCCTCCATATGATGGTGATTGCTGTGGCATGCTTGCTTGTCTAGCATGTGCGGTCTGTGTATCTATTTTCGGCGGAAGGTCAACCGGACTCTGGACCATAGACGGTGTATTCATCGTTATTGGGGGCGCATGTAGCCCTGGGGACTGTTGTATAGGGTTGTTAGACGGTACCATGGGAGAGTGGACATGACCAACTGATACCGATGAGTTGCGAGTATCGGGAGAACTTTGCATGAAAGGTTGTGGATGTTTTATTGGGGGTGGTAACGACTTTGTTTGCCGTGTATCTAGTCTTGGGCCGAGTCGGGCAAAGAACTCGTCTGCCGTCTGCAGATCTGGCCGGTGGCTGAGAGCAGCATCGTCGGATGGAGCCTTGACCGTGTACTCCTCGAATTCCCCGGGAGGGAAGCCTTGAGGATATTTCGTAAACCAGTCACCATACTGCAGCATGCGAGCGACCTCTGCGTGGCCATCCCCAGTCGACCCTTGTGAATAGCTGACCTGAAACGTTCGGTAGAGTGTCTTCAGTTGCTCTGTAATTGAGCGAAATAACCCCCAGTATTGTTTCAACTGCAGCAAAAACTTTAAGCACGTTTCCATATGTTTCTTGGCCTCCAGCTGTACTGCCTTGTGCGGATGAAACATTCGAACAAGATGCACGAGACTGGCATTGAAAGCACAGTATCCCGTAAATGGCGCAAAGATTGAGACCCCCCGCTCCTGTGCATCGTGTAAAATCGTTGCGATATTTGTAGCAGCATCGAGGGCAATCTCCCTGGCCAAGTTCGCAAACTCTGCTGGCATTGCCGATTTTGAACCGCTCTGAACCGTGCTCAATGTTGACCGACGAAGGAAAAGGCGGACCTGGTGATAAGAAATATGTACGAACACAAATTGGGGTAGTGTCCGTTCCGCTGTCTGGAATTGTACGTTTGCTTCCGTATAGCGGAACGCTTCCGGGAGGTCATCAATGAAATGCTGAAGTTCGGAATTGAGTTCGTTAAAGTGCGAGTCGGGGTCCCACATCTCGAGGGCATCCTTTTCCTTTCCGCCCTGCATATCCATGTTAGTATGTTTATCTCATTTGTATTCGTCCGAAAATTCCGACGAGACCGAGTGATAGTTCTTGACGAGTAGGATATCGGCTTTAAGTACGAACCTGATTGAGATATTTCACAACCCTGCCAAAGATAGCCACTACCCGAACCATATACGCTCCAATCCCCATACTCTCTGCAGCCTTCAATAGCTTCTCTTCTTCCTGCATTTTGGATCCGTCTTTCACCCCTCCATCCAGTTGCTCAGTGATAGCTGGTGCATCCAACTGCAGGTTTCGGTCATGAACTGGCAGTTGTATCTCGATCTCGCTTTCGTTTATCATGCATGGTCTTTCTGTCCCCGATGAATTGAAGCGATCCATCACGAAGCAAGCCCACATGCATCTTCGCCGAATCTCCTTATCCGTGAACGACATATAGCCTCCCATAAGTCCACCCTCATGTATGTAGTCCGGACGCATCAGAGGGTGCACCTTTCCCATAGGATCTTGGTCTACCTCTTTGTGTAGTTGTAGAGCGTGTGCTATCCGAGTAGCCATTCCACCCAACGCCCAGCTCCTACCGCCATGGCAAGTGCCAAATTCGTGGAGTCCAAGGATAACGCACACAGTTAAATTTGTTATGTTTGGGTTGTCGAAATTCTTCAATAATTGTCGACGAGCTTCTGCGGCAAAGCATTCCCCGGCTAGAAATGGCGGTTCGTGTCGCACAGCTGGATGTTTGGAGAACCTGGCGGATACAGCACATAGTGCAAGCACCAGTACTGGAGGTGCAGTCCCACTCCTACAATCCAGCACAATTAGTCACTCGTTATTACTAGAGTTCAGAATGATTTACCTTAATCGTCTCATAAATGATGGTTTATGCAGCAAAAAATAAGGCTGGCCATAGACACAATCAAAGAACACTTCGGCCAGATGCTCTTGTATGTCTTTTGACGGTAGAGCATGAGATCCATCATCGGTGTCCACAGCATCTCTTGCTAATGGCGGCGCCCCAAGAGCGATCCCTTCCACGTAGCGTTTTGGTTTCGGTCCCGAGTTGCTCCAAGCGTTAAATTCATCTTCGAATGCTATTTCAGCACTGCGTTTTTTCCCCGCGGCGGTGATTGCTGGCTTGACGACAGACCGGCCGGTATTGGCAAGAATGGCGTTGATTTCTTCTTTGGGCACACATTTGAGAAGCCGTTCCTCCATTCTCTTCAATCTTCGGTCCAACATGGTCATGTAGTCGGTCCGAGGTACTGTTTTGCGGGCGGTCTGTTTGTAGACACAAGGTATTCGTGATCGAAGGCAGTGTTTGCAAGCGGGCTTTTCACCGGAGCATCGTATCCTACAAAGAAAGACCCGTCAGCAGCGACCCAAGATGCACCTGAAAAGTGACTGAGAATCACTTTTTTCTCCTGCACATGATGCATGCTAACGGTAACCGTTTCCGCTCTTTACCGGCCTAGAAAGGTCAGCCCTTGCTCCAAACTACGGTTTCGGGACTCTGGCAATGGGAGGAATTGCAAAGCCGGAATGTGCGTAAAGACCCGATGCTTGCCATGTTTACCTTTGTCTTCGTCTCAGTCCACGGGCCCGAGAGTTCCAGTCCATCACCCTCCGACTTCATCTTGAACGACCCACGATTAGATTCATCAATCCCATTCCTGTCACTGGTATCCCCTAGACCTCCTTCATAATCCCCAACATCCTGCCCGTAATGCTGCGGGCTCACTCTGCCGTGCATGCCAGTATCTCCCATGCCACCGCCGCCCATCATTCCACCTCCGTAGCCATCATCTGTACCTCCAAACTCGCTGCCCACTCTCCCAGAAGTTGTCCCATATCCTCCATCATCCTTTGCACCGCCATACGAACTAGTAGACGTCGGAGTAGGCGCGCCCATGGATCTGTTCCCCGGCATCATGGCCGCTTCATGCTCGCTCATCTGTAGTTGTGACTGGGCCATTTCATGGGTTGGTGTGATGTGACCTCCAGAGTATGTTGCTCCAGTGGCTGCATCTGCTGAAAGGTTACTGGGTATCGTGCTTGACATCCGTTCGAACAACAAACCATTTGACGTTGGACTTATTTCTTCAGCGGCACATTCACCGTGTTCCGGATTGACGGCGGGACCTTGATATTGATGATCGGCGCAGGTGGTTGGGGAATCTTCGTTACTGACAATACGGTTGAGCCGTTGTGGTTGTTGTTTGATTGACCGTCCACTGCGCGTTGTACGAGGCGTCGTTGAAGGACTGGTGACTGTGGCTCGGTGCAGAGGCGACGCAGAGCGGGTTGTGGTCTGAGGTACAGGCATCCTTATACTTAGTACTAAGTACTTATAAAAACGTCACAGATGCGTCCAAAACGGAAACCGCGCAGCCTTCTTTTGCCTCCCTCCCGTCGCAGAGAAAGCCTCAATCCCAGTATACCCCTGTAGCACTGATATCCCCGCGTTTCAGAGATGCCCCCCTCGGTTCGTCAACACCGCTTTGTCTTCTATGAGTAATGGATGGGCCTGTTTCTGGGAGGGGGGGGAGGGTCGGGAGTATGGTGGGGGGTGTGGGAATTTGTAAACCAGTAGGAACCAGTAGGAACCAGTAGGAACCAGTAGGAAAAACCTCCTACCGTGGTGTGCCGTAGAGATCCGTAGGGCACCACGGCAAGTTTAATTATGAAACTGTTCCGGAAGATGATCCCCCCGCAAGCTTGGACTCGCTTCTGTTTCTTCTTTTGCCGCGTTCTTTCTCGCTTCTAACCGACCGAAAAGCAATGGGCGGGCGAAAGAATGAGAGAAAGAAAGAAAGGGAAACGGCGAACCGCAAAAAACTAAGGGAAAACCGAGGCAACCAAGGTTCCACCAATAAACGGTCTAATAACGGTCCGATGTGGTCCTCCTCCTCTTCAGCGAATCAAGCAAGGCAAACAGTAATCCGGGAATCAAAAAGAAAAGCTCTCGGCAGCCGAAACTAGACGGGTCCTAATGGTGTAGCTTACTGACAAAACGAACCTCGAGAGGCTTAGGAGAGGGAAGTCCTCGCCGTGTCACGGGTGGGACCTCCACAAGCAACTAAGCTGGATGGATCTAGATTTTGTGGTTGGAATATGACAACGTGATCAGTTACGGCGATTTAGAATGATGGTCCAACGGTTGATATGGCTTGAAATAGAAGCCGGAAGACGGAATTTGACGTTCGATATAACCGGGAATCGGGACTATCGGCCTCGGAAAGGTGTGTGGTATTATATCAGTTATTCTAGCATGCCATGGAACCCAGCGATGGGTAAATGGACAACAACCCACTACTCGCAGAAGAGGAAGGCGGTGAGATAGATTATTGGACTCCGGGGGGACAACAAGTTCATCATATGAAACTGAGCAAAGCAATCTTATGTGCGTCGGAGAAACATGGTTCTCACCGATTGCAGCAATTTAAACTTCTGTGTATGAACTGATTTGAAGGATCGGGGTCGACGCGTGTACTCAAGATATACGATTCTTGTTCAGGTCCCAGGATGTCGCAGATTCTAGGCTCTTTATTCGTTCTGCTGAGAAACGCGTACAGATGCGGTGGGTAAGCACTGTATTGTCGAGCGATTCAAGTAAGGCGCCAGACACCTGCTAAATATCGGGTGCTTTGTAAACGGACGTCGTTCCTGCGGCTGTCTGGGGGACGAATGGGGACCTGGTTCCTGGGCCAGAATAGATATTTACGGACGTGTAGGTAACCAGCGTAGGAAAGTTTTGCGGGGTGAAGCGGAATATAGAGATGGAAGAAACGAAGGGTACCCACGACTCGAAATGTCTCAACCGCATGGGAACTAGCTACGTGCCGGCAATTACTTACTGTGCACCGTTTATCCTCCTTCTTAGGTCGGGGCCATCCTGGTACGTACTTGGAAAAGGCACTATGGGGAATTTGGGGCAGAACCGTGAGGTGGTGATCATACGCAGAACCATCGCACGCCTCATATGCAGGTCATCTCAACGGCAATATTGTATCGGTCGTGATGGCAGGAACGGACGCATTTTATGGAGTTGAAGTTGGAAGATCATGTTGCGCCCCAAAAGCAAATTCGCAAGGTTCACCAACCACGTGTTACACGTTGAACTGTATCCTTGAGGGTATAATTATTTTATTGCACATGACGGGTTCTCAGGGCATCCAACAATTCACTCGACAGCCTCGAGGCCTCCTCCTGATGGGCTTCTCGAATAGAGATACCTATCGCGTGAGCCTCAGATTCATCTGACCGGCGGGTATCTCTGTATCCGTTGTCACAGCTTGCTGGGTAGCACCAAGACAGACCAGGCTCTCGGTCCGACTTGCCCAAGTGTGGAGCTCGGAATTTCCCGTCCAACCTTGGAAAGGCCGTTACTTTGTTACTGTTATGGGGGGAGCGCCGGAAACAAAGCCGTACCGTTGGCTGGCTTTCCGACTTTCAAGTGTGCCACGACTGCGATGCCATCCATCGAGGGCGTTTTGAGGGTCAAGGATGACAAGACAAGAACATCTGGACGCAACGCTTAGTTTCTCGAAGGTGACAAACCTCGCTTGGGTTTCTTTGGCATTACTAAAGTAAGGTGAGGAATTTCATCTAGAAAACAGTTTCAGACCGTTACTTAGCGAGGCGTTGAGCTATTATTGACCTCTGGAGTTTCTTTGGCATCTGGAATCAGATGCATAGTTCCCCACCCCTCCTGTGGCTTCGCCACAGAGATCTTTTGCCATATTGAAGTCGGTGAAAGCACTTGCACCCTTTTCCTCAGCCAGCAGCATAGTACCACTATACCCTCTACCTGCCCAGCCAGCAATCTCCCGAGCCAATCAATAAACGTATGATTTTCCAACGATCAACGAACTTCGCTTATCAGTATGGTGGCACAGACTTGGCCGAATTTAGGCAGGTAGTTTAGCGCTGCCCCAGGTTTCTGCGACGAATTAACACATACCGAGGTCGAGGAGCCGAAAGCGGAGCGCAACGCAAAAACAAAAAAAAAACGTGGTGGGTATGTCACACACAGCTTTCCGCTTCCCGACGCTTCGGAGCTTTGGTTTTAGGGGGTGGTCCCGGTGTGGAGGAGAAAACTTTTTCCAGCTGCGTGCCCTGCGGTCGCACCAGGCGTCAGTGCGAACCACCTCGCCCATTCGCAGCTGTCCAGGTGCTGGCCGGAGCTCGCGGAACGGCACGCACGGAGGATCACTCGTAGGTCCATGCCGGCTGCGTCGGAAACGGACTGCCCAACAGAGGTGCTAGCGCATTGATCGGGGCTTCGGATGCTCCCTTTCGAGAAGTTCTTTTCGCGGAGGTGCGCTGATGACGGATAGATGTGATCCCGCCTTGCTGACCAACCGTAGTCCTCCGTCACATTCAGACGCACCAGTGGTTTGCCGTACCGCCGTGGCTGGCTTCGATATGAAAAGGAACCTTCCATTGAACCGCCCAGAACACATCTCGACGGCTCGTCAGTGTAGGGCACACGACACCTGGGAACTCTATCCCAACGTCAAAGCAAAGCCAGCCCAGAACCCCAAACAATTCGGAGCCACAGAGCCACAGCTCGAGAACCTATTCGCTGACGATAACTTAGCAATCTCACCCAAATAGTAATAATTCCCACGGCAAGCCCGTCAGATTCGGCGCCAGTGAGACACAAACAGCCGTCTGACAACAGCACAACATCGCCTCCCTCTCCCCCCCCGTCCTCGTCTCCAAACCCCACCATTGACGGTAAAGCACAAATCTAGATACATGCAACACTGTCGTCGTAGACCAATACGTACATCTGAGTATCGTAAGAGTTACGCATACAATCGCGCAAAAAAAACCAAATCAGGAGCATGCATGTGTTACACAGCCCATTGATTTCGAAGGCGAAAACAGCTACACATCGTCCAGGTACCTGAGTACCTGAGTACTAACTTCCCTCCCCCGTCCAGGCCTACGCAGGCGACCGGTTGACAGTTCTAATTTCAGCGCAGGGGCACACACACACGCATAGCCGCATCCAATGACACCTCGTGGAGTAGAGTACATATGCAGGCTGTGGCGTCTGCATCTTTCATGCCATGCAATCAATCTATCGCCTCCTGTACAACATCAGGTGTCCATATCCGAGTAGGAAGTGCTGGCCGCGAACACCGCCGGATCGAACCGGTTAACTTAGTGAGGAGTGATCACTTGTGACGTGTGATTTCACCGCGCGAAGACTCAAAACTCCCGATGTAATTGTATGAACACACACAAGGCTATCATAAATCTGCTCTTATTTTCGTCGCTCGCAAAACCGCACTGCAAACAGGCGTGAAGAGGCTAGTTTATCATACTATGTACGAACAGACGTTAGGTCCACGATGTCAGAAAATCCATCTACCGACGTTAAACCCTCGTCTTGGCATCGGCGGGGCTGCACCTTAGAACCCACCGGCAAGTTCTGCTGTAGAGAAAACTCCTACAACAGGTAGGCCGAGTCCGTCCAATGGGCTCGCGAACTCATTTGCCACCCACCTACCAAAATTGTGAGTTCGAACAGAGCAGAGTTTGTTCTTGACAGTTCGAATCCGTTCAGCTCATGGACAGCACTATGTGTCGAGATGCGAGATGTACTGCATGGTGAGATTTTCGGGCGTTGGGTTTCTTCGTTGGCGTTGTAAGTTGTACGAAAACGAAAACGAAAAAGCAGTTCATTCCACCACCCCCAACCCTCCAAGTGGGTGTAGATAACCAAAGAAGAAAAAGAAGAAGCAGGACTTGAAGCCGATGAACGCTGCATATGCACAAACAAGACGAAATAGAACGGAACCACGAAGGAGAACGCCACATGAATATCCTACCCAATCCCTTAGCCCCGATGATCTCTAAAACGCGACTCACTTCTCCTGAATATCATGAGCACGAACACGAACATGACGCATGAAAACAAGCAACTCAGAAAGGGACACACTACCAACGCCTGCCTTGTCACCCACACGATCGTCACATCATTTCCACACCTAGGGATTCGCCACTCTCCTTTCGCGCTGGGGTCTTCGCGCCACTACCCAGCGTCAATCCCTTGACACCGTCCATCATTCCACTGACTACAGGAAGCGTAATAACGGATGAGCTACTGGTGCTGGATGGTTGCGTTGTATCAGCCGCAGCTACAACAACATTCACAGGACCATTCATTTCCCCGTCCTCACGCCCCCAGCATGTAGCCCACCACTTCACGGCTCCAGACCCTGTCCGTGGGAATATCACTCGTCCGCCTTCAGACTCCCGTTCATGTTCTTCTCCGTCAGCATCTGGGTTGTACTGGTCATTGACCCACATCCTTCTCCGGGCGAGAAAGTAATCCCACACACTGCGCGTGCGCTCCTTCACTTTCGAATCCAAACGCTCCTTGTCATTGTTGTGCAGGAACGTTCCGTATTGGCAGGAATACAGGTGAAACAGTAGCCTTCGCAAAAATCTCTCGTTGTATTCGAATCTGGTTGGGTACTGGGCCATGAGTTGAAAGGTCCCGTCCAAAAACTGTTGGAACATTGGTGATACGTCTTTAGGCTTCGTCAGTATCGGTGTCTCGGTTGCCCGTGCAAGTTTTGTGCGGCGATCCGTGTTGAAAGAATCGTCGTCCACTTCAGGAGCTGGAGAAATTGAACGCCCATTTGAACTACTCGATACATTGTTGAAGAAATTCTTAGCCTGACCGAAGGCTTCGCCGAAAGCAGCAGCAGCACCTCCCCCAGCACTCGTACCTAAGGGACCTGTGTTTGCTCGAGGAATGATTTCATCCTCATCTCCAGGTAGCGTCTCGTCCGGTACCGCTTGCCCGTACCCAGCCTTCTCGACGAACCATTTGTCATGACCAAGATACCCCGCCCGATCTCTGAAGCGATGACCAAATGACACCCAATCCTTTTCTACAAGATTGATGAAACCTTCAATAGTGCGAAAATATGGATCCAAGCATATCTGGGCAAGAGAAGACAGCTGACTTGTACGGTCCCATCCATCAGAGCAATGGACGAGCACATGAGCATGTTCCACGGCTATTTGTCGGACAATCGCAGACGTTCCATCAAGTAAAAGCCCAATGTGCCTTAACCAACCAGACTTGGCCAACTGTTCTCGGTTTGGTGGTAAGGGAGTTATATCGGAGTCTTTGATCGCTTCTATCACCTTGTTCAGAGAGTCACGCATCACATGGATGTTGTCGATTCCCAGATAGATCTTCGTGCATGGAGGGGACGAGCAGTGTTTGTAGTTGTCCATGTCTTCGCTTCCCATTCCTACGACCTGCATCGCGTATGCATTCACGGTTGGGCGAGCATCAACAATGAGGTTACGTTGCTGCGCACCATATATCCGACCGACCGGTGCATCCGGATCAGACGTGGGTGCAGGATCTACACCCTCTAACGACCTCAAATCCGTAGACGAGCCCGACGGTGATGGTGTCGCATTTCGCAAATAACTCGGGGTCTGCGACGATCCGGGAGGTTGTGACGAGGCAAAAATGGCTGCTACTAGCTTTTCGTCCTGTATGCTACGGTTTCCTCGAACTCCAGTAAGAGGCTGCGCACAACGGGTGATGGAGCAATTATTGAGGGGGTGTATATAGCTGTATCACGAGTTCGAGGTCAGTTGACAGATAAGTTAGCGGTCTAGATCGGAGACAGACGTCAAAGCAGGGATTCGAGCTCGAGAACGGTAAGCTTTTGCGTGGGTCAGTGTTGTATCACTTATCGTTGCTGGAACGGCCAGTATCGCAGGGTATGTCGGCGAAAACTACCGTTCGTCATCAGCTTGGGCACTCCGTAGCGGGGTATAACACCGCGAGACCATACAGAGTAGTCTTTATTTATGTTTGTAATTCTCCATCCCTTACACCTATCGGTTCCCACTCCCATCCGTTCAAACTCCTTTATGGGGTTGTAATGTTTCCATCCGTTGCACCTTTTTTCGATCGCCACTGGCTGGTAGAAAAACGCATACAATTTCTCTATACCGCCTTTGATCACTGTCAAGGCCTTGATCGAGTCGAAAACATCCCGACATTCACGATCTGTCTCAAAGCGGAACTGCACGAACGAGAAATCCCTGTTCCGCAATCGTAGATGGGCCGGTGCAGATGCACATGGAGGGTACCGATACGCCGTAGCTATGATGGGATATGCAATCCATATTTCGCCGGGAGGTAGTGTTGGTGTTTTATTCTCTTCTTGTTCGGCTCTTTTAAAGATCAGATGGTGGGCAGTCAGATGCAGAGTGCCTTGCTGTGTAGTTCCATGATGAAGGATAGCCACCTTCTCTACCTGCTAGCTTGTCAGCCGCCAGTCCTGCCCAATAGAAGCAGCTAAATACTAACTTTTGCTACCCTAATATGCTCCATGGCAATTTACGTGACCGCCAAAGGCCACGGTTCTACCGAGGATGGGGTTTCACCAGACACGAGCGAGTGCCCTATATTTCGGAGGGATACAGTCGAGGCGAGAGATTGCAGGGGATATCAGGCCGAGAGGTGTGGCGATAGCAGTTCTCCGATATCATGAAGTCGCCGTCATAGCGCTGTTTCTTACCTCGTTGGCAGTTTGTTGCCCCACCATGTTAGAGCCGCAAGCGCTCTAGCAATTACCCGCTCTCTGCTCAGAAAGTTGCACCTAGCAACGCACGGAATTCGGGAACGGCAAGCATCCGGCGTGAAGCCGCACCGCACTGGACAGGAGCATCCGTTGCGTGCGGTTGCCGCTCTCCCAGAGTTTCCGATGCCCGCAATGAGAATGGAAAGTCGGTAAACCGGAAAGTTCAACAACCTGGTGAAGCTTATCTGGCCCTCCTGGCTGGCCCCGCGGAGACGTTGCTCACAAGCTCACCATCCTGCTGCCAGATAGATATTTGCGTAATCTAGGTGCTATTTTCATCTGATATAGACGGTTGGGGTTCTTGTAGACGTACCCACGGAAATAGTAGTACATATCTCCGTCGATTATAATGGAAACCCGACTACGGGTGACATTTCATGACTGAAGTCAAGGATGCGTGCTCAGAGTTTGAGAACTGATTTGTAAATCAGCATCTGAATGGAATTTCAGGGTCAACTGCGTGATTGTCGTGAACGCTCGAGCGCTGGATCGTGCATTCTTTGCCGAGCGTCAGTAACCCTACCGAAGCAGTCACACGGCCTGCCCACTCAGGATTTCACTGCCAAGCCCCCACTCCCGCAGCAGACTACACACAACCAAACTATCGTCGAAACCTAGGATTCTTGACGACGAACGACGAACGACACCTCCAACCGCCAACTCGCACCAGTCCCGGCCTTTCCGATCACCAACACATTACAACTATGGCGTGAGCTCTCTCTGATCCCTTGGAATTCGTTTGGCGACAAAACCAACTCGATTGTTGCACATGGAAATTGGATGGGATGGATATTATTACGGTGGCTGTGGTGGGGAAGCTTCTGGTCGAAGGGCTTTGGGCTGATGGGTTTACCGGATTTTAGTGCTGCTCAATCTACTACTATCTCTAAGCGTCGCAAGTTCGTCGCTGATGGTGTTTTCTACGCCGAGTTGAACGAGTTCTTCACCCGCGAGTTGGCTGAGGAGGGATACTCAGGTGTGGAGGTCCGCGTCACGCCCACCGTCACTGATATCAGTATGTCATGCCGAACCAACTATCTTGAATCTTGGAGGAACAGAGGGAAAGAGGATGGTGGAAACGGATGGAGTTTAGACTGACTCTTTACTATCTCAGTCATCCGCGCTACCCACACCCAGGAGGTTCTCGGTGACCAGGGACGCCGCATCCGTGAGCTCACTTCGCTCGTCCAAAAGCGATTCAAGTTCCCCGAGAACTCCGTTTCTCTTTTCGCCGCCAAGGTTCAGAACCGTGGTCTGTGCGCCGTCGCCCAGTGTGAGTCCCTTCGATACAAGCTGTTGAACGGTCTTGCCGTCCGAAGAGCATGTTATGGTGTTCTCCGATTCATCATGGAGTCTGGTGCCAAGGGTTGCGAGGTTGTTGTGTCCGGAAAGCTGCGTGCCGCCCGTGCAAAGTCCATGAAGTTCACAGTATGTTCCAGAGTTTTGAAATGGAAATGTAGCGTTTTGACATTCCATAGGATGGTTTCATGATCCACTCCGGTCAGCCCGTCCGTGACTTCATCGACTCTGCAACCCGCCACGTACTTCTCCGCCAGGGTGTCCTTGGTATCAAGGTCAAGATCATGCGCGGATCCGACCCTGAGGGAAAGAACGGCCCCGCCAAGTCTCTTCCTGACACTGTCACCGTCATTGAGCCAAAGGAGGAGGCTCCTATCACCACTCCTTCATCGCAGGATTATGTATGAATATCAGACTCCTATCTAGTTGATAACGGATACTAACACATCTTGATAGGGTGCGAAGGCTGCCGCCGCCGCTGCTGCTGCCCAGTCCGCCACCCAGGCTGAGGCTGTTGAGGAAGAAGTTGGTGTTGAGGTTGGAAACGAGGCGGTGGCAGATTTCAGCAATGATTTCAGCAATGATTTCACCGCCGCTGCTGAGCCTGCTGCCACCAGCGATTGGTAAAAACCGGAGTCTTTGTTTTGATATTTCGTTTTCTTTTTGTGTAGAGGGCAAAAATAAGTCTCGGCAATGACTACCTGAACCACACATATGTTCATGATTGTAGTGATTTAACGACTGGGAGGGAGTATGGGAACGGGCGCAAAATAATTGAATTTGGGATGAACAAACAGGAATCTTGTGGGACAGTTGAGCTGCATAAATGAATTGTTCGTACACCAGTTAGCGGCCGTGAGTGATGGTTGGATTCAAATTCAAGGTGATACAAAAGCCATACGTCACACCGTTGTCCTTGCCAACGAACCCTACTTCTGCTGACATCGTTCCCCACCAACATCCACGTTCCATCTTCACCTCCTCTCCTCACCTCAGCCAACCACACAAACCCCATCTATCTATCAAACTCCGCCATGTCCTCCGCATCGCTTTTGGAGCGCGCGTCCCGCAACATTCCCTCAAAGCTGAAACCACCTCTCGCAGTTTTCCTCAACCTAGGCCTTTCGACACTTCTTGGATACCTGGCCTCACCATGGATCAGCTCTGATCTCGCAGCCATCGATCGTCCAATGAAGACGCTTACTGACTACTCCTCGCTTATAGCCTGGCGCATTGTCGAGGTCCTTGGATACTGGATTGGCGGGTGGGATGGTAACTTTTTCTCAAGAATTCTCGACGCGTAGAATGAATCGATACTGATTAAGTCCTGATAGCTACGCAAGCCGCATCTTTAAGCGCCCTCTCCCTTGCCCCCGGACTCCATTACTTTCACACTTACCATCCTTCGCACGCGCCCTTGGTCCCGACCCTTGCGGCATCGACAGCGATAGATGTACTCTCTGTCTACCTGCCTCTTCGATTCCTTCGGCCGCACAGCAACAAGCGCGAAAGTCCCATGGACGGAACTCGGATCACTGCTGCCCTCTTAACAAGCGTGATTTACCAGCTAGTCCTCCAGGTCGCTGCAAAGAAGTTTCTCACATCGTGGCTTTTGGGGTCGGGATGGAACTTGGAGAGTGTAGTGAGCGTCCATACTGTTACTGAGGCGTTGATGTTGACGAGAGCTTTGATGATGATGCCCATTGGGTGGGCTGCTACTGAGGTGATCTTCTCTTCTGGTGGTGAGAAGGAGAAGAAGCAGGAGGAGGATGACTTCAAGGGAGCGTTTGGCTGCATCGTGAGGATGTGGATGACGAAGCTGAGTCCTAAGACCCGTAAAGTGGTGAAGAGGACGTTGTTGGTAGCTGCGTATCAGGCTGCTGGAGCTACTGCTGGAGTTGCAGGGATTGTTAAGGGAGGTGATATTGTGGGTGCCGCGGGATTGAGTGGAGTTTGGGCTGTGGCTACGACTATCGTTGGAATCGTATTGGGATGGGTGGGAAGCGTCTAGGGGTTTCGGTTATAGTTATGACGATTGCTGGCATCGTGTTGGGATGGGTGAGGAGGAAGCGGCTAGGTGTTTGGGACCAAGTGATGAGGAAGGATTGGAGAGAATGGAAATGGGAAGTCGATCATATGGCGGTAAACTAAGTTATGTTTTCAGGTGGACAGATATTTCGGATGGAGTCTCGAGTTTGTTTTGATTTGTTCAAATTGGTTTGTTTCTTTTGCTGGATAGCGGGGGGATATATTTACTCTAAGCTGCCTGAGTGTTTTGCGGTTGATTCGACTATCGCTCACTACGCATCGTCTGCTTTGGTTGTTAGTTTGGATTCCTCTGGAATTACGGAGATTTAAGGAGTTAGTCGTCAAGAACTTGAGTATCTGATGTTTCCTTTGATCTTTGATTCGATAGCTACTAAGTACTTTAAGTGTCTCTCCATCATCGAGCGGGCGAGGGTGAAAAACATGCTTTTATGGATGCGGTAGTCTGGACGGAGTACATACTCCAAGACTCGTACAGGTGCTGGCGAAGCAAGGAGACTCCAGCTTTCATCCGACTCGTGTTAAGTAAAGTCAGTCACTCTCCCCAATAAATACCTTCAACTCTGAGCTTTCGTCCTCCTCTGTCTCTTGACAACCCCAGACGGTTATCTTTTTGCGGGCGAAAGAATAGCCGCCTATCAATTACTGGCTACATCAAATCAACAAAACAAAACAACTGAACAACGAACTACTTAAGTATATAACAAACTGAACAAATCGACTCTAACTGAACAATTGCAATAAACCAAACAATCAACTAGTTCTGACTGAATAGCCAACTGAACGAACAAATCAACGAACAAACAGTAATCTATCCTACCAGCTCTTGACCTAACTCTCTCAGGCTACAAACCACAGGCTACAAAGTACGAGCTACAAGATACAAGATCTAAATCACAAATCACAAATCACGAACATACCTCTCGACAACTACAGCGGTCCCACACCTACAAGAACAACGGTACTAACAACTAAAGTATCCCTCCTCACCAGTTTCCTCCGACTATATATCTGGCGTTAAACCCAAAGAAACCACTACTACTCCCGCAATTACGACACCACTGCCACCAACCTTAAGTCCTACCACTTCCCAACTCGTAAGCCACCATACTATTGGTTTGCTAGATGATAAATGGATAACACGGGCTACAGTAATAGAAGCTATATTCCAATACCAATTGTTTGTACCCCCAGTGGATAGCAGTGGATAGTGAAGAGTGTACTGTGTCTGTGTAGGTTCAACTTACTACAACAATCTACTTGCAGCGGTAACATCTAGATTTGTGTTACCTGCTGTGAGAAAGCGTTTGAGATGCGGTATTTACTTTTTTTTTTACTTTGTGCTTCTATTTTCGCTTTTGGTGAGGATCAAATAAAGCATTCTACTTTGGATAGCCAGGAGTGAAGTGAACTGAATTGTACTGAACTGAATAAATGCAACCTTTTACAAGCGTTATGTTGCGAATATGGGGAGAATCGTGTAAAAAATAGACTTAAGGTACAGAGACAAGAGAGAAGGAGAAAGACTCGAGATATATGCAGGAGACTTGTGTGCCTCACTATCAGCCCCAGTTACAGTGAGCTTGTATGAAGTCTGTAACGTCTTAGATCGTGCAACACGTGAAGTTCTATGGCATCGAGTGACATATGAGGAGCTGCACTTCGTTTGTTTTTCTATTGCTATATCGAGTTAAGTTTTTACCGGGTTTGACATTGTATATTGGAAGTGTTAATAGGATGTGTGAATTCTCTATGTCCGTGCCCCAAACTATCTCTTCGATTGTTTGCTAGGGTTCCCTTCATCGGGATTATGGAAATTTAAGAGGTCGAGCATCAAGCACTCGATGTTTCCCTTTTGTTCATCTAAAGTATCTACTAAGTACTTTAAATTCCTATCCATTGTCGAGTGAATGAAGGGTGAAAGATATATTTTTGTGGATATCAGTTCCTGAGACTCAAACTTCAATCCAATTCGTGTTAGCGTGAAGTGGGACCCCACCCACCCAATAAATACCTTCAACCCGAGCCCTCTACCTTCTCCTTTCCATTGCACGACATCAACTAGAATAACTCAACAGAGCAAATAAATAGTAAGCTATCCCATCCAGCCCCTCAAGCCAACTTAGACCGGCGAGTAACTCCCTCAAGCCACAAATCACAAACCGCAACTTACAAATCGCAAACATGCCTACCGACAACCGTGGCCAGTCTTACTCCCACACGAGTAGCGGCACCAACAGCCAGGGTACCCCCCTCCCTCCAACTTCCTTGAACTACACATTTGACGCCCAAAACTCAGGAAACCATTACTGCTCCCGCGACTATGGCTCCTCTGCCTCCAACCCTAACTCCTACCATTACTCCAACTCGTATGCCACCTTAATATCAGTTTGTTGAAGATAACTAGTCAGCTAACACGAACTGCAGTAATGGAAGCTACTACTATTCCAACCCGAATGGTTTGTATCCCCCGGCGGATAGTGGAGAAGGTATTGACAGTCTGTTTAGGCTCCACCTACTACAACAATGGACAGGGAAATGCTACCTATACTCCCCCTTCAGGAGGAAATGGAGGAAAGAAGTAAAGTATCTACCTGCCACGGTAACATCGAGTTTTGTGTTACCTGATCGTCGGACAGTGTTACCTGAGTGATCTTCGGGCTTACTTTGTTTTTTAACTTTATGCTTTTACTTTTGCTTTTGGCGGGAAGATCAAGTAAAGAATTCAACTTAAACTGCGAGGGATCATTCCCAGATGAATTGAATTGATAAATCTAACGTTTTACAAGCGTCGAGTTCATGGATGGCACGTGTGAAGGCTACGCTTCGTTTGTTGGTTTTCATGGCTATATCGGTTTGAGCTTCAGCGAGATTGGAATTGTCTACTGGAAGAACTAATTGGGAGGATGTTAATTCGTTACACTCGTACTCCAAACTATTGTTCTCCTTTCAGTCCACCCATTATTTGGAAGTTCCCATGGTCGAGATATGGTTTCCGGAGACAGCTCCACCTTAACTGGATGAGCAGAGAGGTATTTGATACTACAGGGGTACCTATGATGCAAGTAGCCCAGAAAAATAAAAACTCAACGCGAAGGGAAGTTATCATAAGTTTTAAGTTAGACTGGGATTAAATGTGGGGACGGACCCACTCATGCACTCATGCACGTTCGTTAAATTTTAATGCCACATCACCATACCCCGCATTCTACCTATCCTTGGACTATCACTAGTCTCTTAACGATGGAATTTGTCCTCCTAAAAGATGGTTGGACTTGGCATTGCGAGTGATGTAATAGTTTGGGGCATGATTTATAGATCCCATACATTGGTTCGGTGCTGCTGCTCGAATCAATGGGCACCATTATAGCACAGACCATGGCCATCTATACCAAGAGGACGACAGGGCAAGGTCTATTGAGAAGACAGTGGTCCGTGCCGGTACTGTTGTAGGGGATTTAGCACCAGAAAGCGCAATTTCTGTGTTTTAGCCCAGGTTGGTGCATAATAATTGTATATTTCCCTACCATTTCAGGTGTACTGGTAAGTCTCATTCTGGTACTCAATACATCTCGAGCTCTGCCCATAGTAGCTACCCTCCGGCTAGACAGCAGAAATTGTAAGGGATTAAACACCCCAATGTTGGAGCTTTATCTTTCTATGTAGTGTTGGGCACAAGATGAATTATCTCGGGACTGACGAGACCGGCCTATCGACGGGATAAGATATCCCAAGACTTTTTTAGACAATGTTGTATGTGTACCTGCATCGTGAGTTTCAGTTCCGCTCGCATGTGTGAGTCTCATCTCCGTTTGATGGCGGCTTGTTTGAGGATATGCATGGTCGGCATCAGGATCACGGAGAGCGGCTCGTATCAAGATAGTGCAAACGCGTATGCAAACAGATATGGATTGGGAGCCTGTATATATACGGGCCTTGGGGCCTCAAGAGACCAGTCAATCAAGAAGTCACCGAACCATACAAAGTAACAGACAATGTTACAGGTGTACTTGTGCCGGAGATCTGATACACGGTGACTGCTGCAGGGGCTGATGCCTCCTGTATATATCTCGAGTTTTTCTCCTTCCCTCTTTTCTCTGCACCATAGAATACACGCACACGGTTCTCCCCAACTTCCATATCGTAACAGACAAATCTCAAGACTTCGTGAGTGATATTCAGTGAGGCTACTCGAGCGAATCTCTCGGCCAAGACCTAGGACCGTTTACTGACGGTGCGTCTTCCTCTAATACTTTATTACTTCAACGCTCACTAGAAAGTAGTGTGCTAGCAGAGGGGCTGTTCTTAAGAGCTGTTCTTAAGAGCTAGAGATATTCTATCGAAGAAGCGGAATCAATATATTGATAGTTTAGCTAGAGCCATTCTCCTAGTGAAGAGCTAGCTCAGGTAGCCTGAAGTAGAGGTGTACGAGGCTGCGGAGGTGGAAGAGGAGGGGGAGAGAAAGGAAGCTGGAAAAGATTGGGCGGATGCTGCCCAAGGACGGTCAAGGTAGGGGAGTTGGGGGTGACAGGGAATCGGCCGGAAGTAGGGCCATAGTGGTTTGAATATAGAAAGAGGGATTGGGAGGTAGAGGAGGCAGAGGGATGTTGTGCAGAGTGTGTAGTAAGACAATATTCCGGGGTGGCGAGCGAAACCACTGCTCAGTCCTGGGGCCGGCTCTGAACTTGTCTCGTCTCGTCCTGTGTGCAACACTACTTCTATGACTAGCTAAAACGCCTCGTGGGTCATAACGAAAGGCCCACATTTGTTATCCTGCAGCAAACAGCAGAATTCCAAATATTTACCCTCTTCTCTCCCATTATATAACACCTCCTACTGCCCATCCCCCCCGCCTCTCCTTCCTCCAACACCCGCCCCCCGACTCTTTTATGTATAAACAAACACCTCTTACCCGCCATTACCATGCTAACTAACAACCGTGGCCAATCATACTCCTACCGCAGCAGCGGCTCTAACTCCCAAGGTACCTCTACCCCCCTTCCCTTTCCCCCTCCCCATCCCCAATCCCACCTGATACACCCCAGGAAACCACTACTGCTCCCGCGGCTACGAGAGCTCGGCATCGAACACTAACTTGTACGGTTACTCAAACTTGTATGCACCCATATATCTACCGCATATGTGGTGATTACTGGTGATGGCTAGTAGGGAAGGGAGCTATTGCTACTCCAACCCCGATGATATGTATATCATAAAACGTATGGTGAGTGGGCGAGGGTTAATGGGGAGTAGGGTCGACGTATCATAACGATGGAATGTGGGTCGACGTATACTCTTGCTTCGTCTAATGGGAGGGGGAGGTTAAGCTAATTGGGCCAAGATGAATTTAATTATCATGAGGGTATGTTTAAGAACATAGCAATATGAGAGATTGATCGACTGTCACTGAGTAACGAAACTCGAACTTTATGTCCAACCTTGGAGTTGCGAAGGAAATCTTGGTGCGAGTGATCTCTGGTGAGTATTATTGGACAAACTACGCTAGAGCGGGTTTCTACTACTCTAGCCTCGATCAGGCGTTGTGTGCGTGCGGTACAGGGTTGCGACAATAGTACCTATCACAGCAATGTACTCGGTGCTGCTTCTTCGTAGATTTTACTCGGTATTAGAAGTAGGTAAAGGTCCACTTTCCATACACATAAGATAGACCCTCAAGAATAGATGCCGAGTGAACTTTATGAAGCACCGAATGCCCTGCTATGATCTTACCCTACCGCGCACCGTCCAAGTCATAGCACCTGGTCGAGGCTAGCGAATTTCGTATCTCATTCCTTACACCTGTGCTAAGCTTGGGAGCTTTTTACTGCCGCTAGGGCTCGAGAAATAATCACACTTGGCACTACCGGATGGAGACGAGACAAGCACATGAAGTGCTGCGCTTCATGGTTATATTGATCTATACTTTAGCGAGATTAACAGTATCTACTGTAAGAACTAATTGAGAGGATGTTTGAATACTCCGGTAGTGTTGCACACGAGACGAGCCTGCCGAGACTAGAAGCCTATACGAGACGAGACGTCTCAAGCCGCTATTTGAGTAGGCTCGAGATTGTTGAAATATGGGGAGAACCGTGTGCATGTATAGACTTAGATACAGAGAAGAGAGAAGGAGAAAGCCTCGAGTTATATATGAGAAGTGTGTCCACTACCAGCCCCGCTAGCGGTCAGCTCTATATATACATGCAGCAGAGATGTCTCGAGACCTCGTGAGTGATATATTATGATCTATCTCGGCTGAGAGCGGCAAAAATGTTGATGCAGAACACATCTTCACCAACACCTAAATCAATTATACACTTCAAAACCCCCGAGACAATGGCCTGGGATTAGTATCCAGCCATGGCCGCAGTTTAACTACAGATTCCACCCTAACAAATAACTCCATGGGAGGATTCTAGGCCTTCGCAGGAAAGTATTTATGTGCATGTTGGCTCGAGACAGCTCGAGCCCTATCACTCTCGGGACTACGAGTTCTATTTGGTGGCGAGATGGAATAGCTTGAGTTCTAGTCAAAGCTTGTTTCGTTTCGTCTTGTGTGTAACACTAAATACTCCATGTCTGTAGTCCAAACTATTGTCCTCCATTAAGTCCAGCCATTGTAATATTTGAAGGCTTCCATGGTCGAGATACTGTACCGGACGGTGAGAATGACACGTCAGGTGTTAGAAGGGTGCTTGTTTCTGCAAATATGATTGTCAGTATCAGAATGTATATATATGTATGAAAGAAAAGATATATCAGGACACTATTTGGTGATGCTCAGAGGAGGGGGGACATCGAATCATGATGTAAATAGGCATAAAAATTAGATTTCCCAAAGTACTCCAAGTAATAAGAAGCTTCTGGACCATCTGTCTCTATCCTAGCAAAGCTTTTACTGCGCTTATTGGAAGGTAATGATAGATACATAAAGACTTGCGGTTCCAAAACAACTAAGTTCCACTATTCCTAGGTAAGTATCTCGTGACTACTCAACCTATCTCGTTACCTGTATGCTAGTAGCAGGTGGGAGTGGTGGTGACGGTAGTGGGATTTAAACCACATAGAGTGTGAATCACAAAAGTTTCGTGTAATTTAAACAATAACATCGTCTAAATTGGATGATGGAGCCCATACTGTATGGTAGTGGCTGTTGTGACGGGTCTGGTGTGCTGAATCTCTCTTGACCAAACTGTACTTCTCTAAGTCTAACTGACACGTACACAAGAACTAAAGTGCATGCGGCTCCGCCGCGCACAACCCTAAACCAACCCACGTGATGACCGCACTCAAATCCGTCCCCACAGTGGCATTGCCACAACGAATCACAATAAATTACACTATGGGGGTCGTGTGCTTGTTACCATAAATATGTCGTGGCATTTAAACAACACGTTTTGTACATTAGCGTATACCAGTCATGGTTGCCTAGGTAGTGATAAGAGACCAAGCATCGAAGTTCAATCTTGAAGCAGTTGTAACGCCGAGTATCACAGGACTTACACCTTCTTTGATGCATGTGCGATAGAAGGAGTAATACCTATGCTTTTGTGAGATCGCTTACTGGGTTTCCAGTTCGCAAACCGGACAAAATTCGCAAACTAGTCAGAGCAATTCATGAACAAGCAGAGTTTGTCAATGGGTCGGGACATATACCCGTGCTGTACGGTACTTTAGAGGTACCGGGAGTGCTAACTCCCTCAGGGATTTGATAGGGGCTGGTACACGAGCTTACATTTTCCGGATGGGGGAAAGCATATCAATGTAGGCGCCACTGCCTACGTATTTTTTGGGGAGTGTGACGGCGGTGAGATACTTCAAAAATGGATTATGTGTTTGCTATACTTTTCCCTTGTGCTGAGTACGTACAATAATCAGGTTGTAGGATGGTCCCCATCAATCTTTCTATCTATATATCGATCTACAAATATTAACGGGGCTGGTGGGGACGCTCGATCTGGGCTGGGCAAGAGGAGGCTGAAGATGTTGACTTTGAACCGACTTGGGTGACGGTAGGTCCAAGACACTTGAGCAGAGTACAGAAATCGCATCCCGATCCTTTAACAGAATCTACGGAATTACAACATCTCGTTTGCGCCTATGATGGAACCTTCTTCGCTACCGTTATCTATGCCAACATTGTCTATGTTGGCACCATATCATCGCTACCATTATCGCCTCCGAAATTCCCTTTTCAAGCTTCAACTTCGCCAGTTCCACCTCTAGCAGCGATTAAATTGCCAGTACCACTACCCAGATCCCTATACCGGTACAGCTTTCCGCTTCCGAATGCAAAGAGCAGTTGATAGTGTCTTGCTCTACCGGCGACCGTGACACCCGCTTAGCGGCACTCACCTGGTTCTTGAAGTTGGTAGAGTGCGTTGTGGAGCTTGATAGAAATGGCTGCTATGGGTCACTCGATTTGATAAGTTCCAGAATACAGCTCACCCTAGAAACATTCGAGATATCAGTATGGCAAAGACCGCGTCCATCGTTAGATGACATTATGAAGAGGTGTGATAGGTAAAATTACTTTGGGAGTTAACCCATACGGACCCGAAGTGGCATTGGAAGTCTTTGTCAAGTTTTCAGGGAATCTGCAGCAAAGAGACTTCGTCATGAACAGCGGCAGCTCAAGCAACAAGTGTACAGACGCTAGCTTGAGCAACACCAGCAGCATATGGAACTCAAGGACCATCCCAAGGATAAGATAGTTGTTTTAGAGAAGAGAGTCACGGTAGTTCCGTTGGAACGACATTTCATGAGTCAAGCAAGAGCTCTGGCAACGACATTTTCGCCAACTGGTGATTGATACAAGCAATTGCGTCAGAAGGACGGTAACTCGGGTATGTGGAATATTGATATTCACTCTTGCAGGATATGCTTGGTAGCATTTAATTCAAACAGTCAGCTTCACCGACACCTTTCGCGAGTCAAAGAATTTCTCTACTCCATCCTAGCAACTTCACCAAGACTGTCACTCTTTCTCTCTCACGGTGCGTCGTCAACATCTCTCGGTCTTCGTTTCCATCTTTCCCGTTTTTGCGTATGCTAGTGTGGTCATCGGCCTTCTCATATTCTCATCAAGATTCCACTTCTGCATCCCGCCAGCTCAATCCACAAGAACTCTCCAAGTCCTCTTAGGCAGCGGGAACTTCAGTGGCATCTCCAGCGGCACCTGATGAGCCTCAAGTAACTTTATTATCCCTTACTTTAAGTTCTCCTCTTAAGTCGTCATTAACCTCTCTAATTTAGTGCCCGAACCTACACGTCTACCGATACCTCCATCGTCACCATCTCTAGCAACTGCATTTGGGGAGTTCAGTGCAGTTTCGTCAATCAGCCTTCAGCTTCACCTGCAGTATTTCACAAACGCTAGTCCGCACTGATATGGCGAATTTCGGAACTGATTTCAAAGCGGTTTTCACCCAACTGCAGCAGCTACGATACTCATACCTATTTGGAGAAACACCAACCCCGCACAAGTTCCAAATGTTTTAATCTCTTAGATATTAACTTGCATTTAGATAATCAGAGGCTTTCCTCTAAGTCCCACACGAAGGGCATTTGCAAAGCCTGTATGAGCCGGTTTTTACTTCATTACCGCACTACCTAGCCCTATTCTTTTTTGCGCCACTGTTTCCCTTCTGGCTGGCGCAACTCGGATTATCTCTATTTCCGGCAGCTTCCTTTCGTTCTTTTCGAACAGCTTTAACGCAAGCCCACTTTTCTATCCGTCTGCCCTTCCACACCAGCTTCACAAGCGGACGCTTCTTTACATGAGACGGAGGTGCATGAAGAAGCTGGATGAGTAAGCAAGTGAGCTCAGGCAGCTACCGAGAGAGAGCAACCATGCCAATGTGCAAGCATAGGCTTAGTTTTGTTCTGCGGGGTTTGCTTTCTTCGGGTGTTTGTTTCTAGCGGTAGCATGTCTTCATCCGCAGGGGTTTGTTTCTACAGCGTGGAGTACATGTGGAAGGTTGAGTTGAGATACCCAGGGCAAAGGCGCCGGATGCTGTGTAGCCGTTGATTAGCAGTAGATGTATTCATGCCCCCGGGGATTGGCCGTGTAGTGCTTATCTGTAGTCACTGAAGAAATGCTATATATATGGTTCCGTGGGAACATAGAGATATCTGAAACTAATACAAAGTCTATTATGTGGCTGAGAATACGGCTAGGTACCTGCCCCGCAAGGCAGGCGGACAGACACTGCCAAGTATACTTAATAGAGCGTATTCGCCCAGTCAATTATACCAGGCACCTAAACCTTCGCTAGTTAGTAGACATGGGGTAGCAGCAGGGAGTTTAACATCACCTCTTGTAAGTGAAGCTGAGTTCGCGTTTGCAAAGTCCCGTTGATAATCTTAAGGTGCTAGAAGCTTCATTGCACAGGCCTTTCTTTCTGACATCAGCCTCACAACAGCCTCACTCGTCATCACCCACCAAAAAGTACAAGCCCCAGTTTAACTGCCCTTTGAGTGGACGAACACGCTCTATTGTCTCGCTCCAGACGTAGGTAGGTGGAGTAAACCTCAGCCCTAATCGCTTCGCTGGGCCTACCCTTCCAATTTCGAAGTGGTTATTAAGCGAGGTATTTAACTAGCTATGAGCGGGTAACTACTTAAGTAAACATGCTAAATGGAATGTGTGTGTGTATATTCACTCTACCTAGAGTATGACGGTAACCATTGTCGTCTCCCTCGGATGGCCCGGCTAGGTGGGGGAGATCCCCTTCCTCTACCCTTGGGAATGGTAGCTGCGAGACTACTCAACACACACAAAGGACCCTTTCTGTCGGCGCAGCGTTGTTTGCAGTTCAGCCTTATCCTCTCAACGAACAACAGACGGCAGACGGTTAAGCATATAGCGACACGGAATATGCAGTCACGATATACGATATTATCCAGGTTTTATAGCCCATGTAAGATGTAGGCCAAAGCATGTTTATTATGATAGCTGATTGTTTTAGGATGCCTAAACTGCCTAATTTCAACGCTTTATTAGCTTCCAAGACTGCCGGCTAACGGACTTGAAAATGCTGCTACAGAATGACGAGAATGCAAAACCTTCCGGTTGTGAATCCCATTCAACTAAACCGCACGGAACAGGCTCAGCTATATATCCTACGTGAACTATATGAGCTGCATAGAGGATTCACTCAAGCGTATGCCAACGTCATAACCTCAGTATACCTATAGAAGAAGTTGAGTACTAATAGTGAAACAGACTAAAATAACCAGTGTTCCTAAGCGGCCAGTCGCTCTTAGCGTAGGCCGGTCGGGCCGCTTAGGAACACTGAAGATAACTTCGCCCGATTGATGAATTCGAAAGTAACGAACGAAAATACGCCATTGGATGTACACCACAATAAAGAGACTACTTCCGGCATCCGACCCCAAAGTGTCGACATGGCCACAAGTCTTGCGATAAATAACCTTCTATTCCATTGGGCCGATGCCTTCCATGGCAACGCATGTTTGGCACTTGCCCACAGATTGGAGCTAGGAGAAGCTAATTTTTCGGCTAAGGAACACTATTCAAAGAGCTTTGAAATCTTCCAAAGCAGCAGGGCCAGTAAGAGTAGGTTGGTTAGAGAAATAGGGAAGAGCATATTTTCCATATCATTTGTGTTACGGAAGCCTAGGGTATCAATCCGGTTTTCCATGTTTACAACGCGCTCTCCCAAATACAAAAACATGCCTCCCCCCACAATTTTTGTCTGATTGCCCAACCAAACGATCAAATTGACCGTCAGATGTAACCCTATATTGCTCTCCCATCTATATACGCCTCTGGTAATCATTTCCTACAGTACATTCTATTTTTTCAGTCTTTCAGCCAATAAACAACCCATCACAAATCCCCACTTTTTGCCTCAACCTGCTCTACCAATTCATAGAATATATTCGAGAGTCTATTGTATACAGTTCTGTATACAGTTCAGGTGTTAGTTAAAGTTATGGCCCGCGATGTTTTTATGAGTATAAACTGTACTTGCGAATATTTCAGCATTTCCACTGTTCAGATCCATACTCTATATTACTTCGGTAGAATCCCATTTTATTGAGACAGCTGCTGTAGCTGCCTAAAATGGTCGATCCTTTGACATTTTGAAGTGCAGCGGGAACTGCTTTTCGGAGTCCGTCTAAAGTATAATCAGTGTCCCCGTGTGTACAGCTGGCACCGACACCAAAAGAATTCAATAGAGTTAAGCTCACAGTAATATTTAGGAAAATAGAGTACTCGCGCTCTATTGATTCCACAAAAATCATTGAACATTTCCTCGATTTGATACTTCTGATGTTCAAAGTCCGGCTGTGTGGCAAGAATCCGCTTTGCACAACAGTCTGTACCACTTAATAGCTTAGTGTATATCATCAAGAATAATGTTTCAATACTAATGGACAGCTCTTACCTGTAATACATTTTGGGGGTAGCTCTTCGTACGCTGCACACTTTTTACCCACTTTTCCTTCACAACGTGAACAGTATGTCTTTTTTGTACAACTGCAGCGATGTTTTCTAGCCGTACACCTATCACAAACCCGCTTTGAAGTACAATGTAAACTGATGTGCTGCTTTGGTTGTTGCAAGAGGCATAGTGTGTACTGAAATACAGAGCCGACGGTTTTGCAACCCAATACATAGTTCACAGCGGGGCTTTACACGCTCCAAATTGAGCCCCGTAACCCACAGGCCACGCTCTTCCAATACCATTTAATACCCTTTGAAACATACTCTGGTGGCAAAACTGCTCTCTCATTTTTGTTGTAGATCATCGGTTGGTCAACATCAATATTCTCCCCAAAATGACGAAACGTTAACCAACCTGGACGCATGGTAGGTTGAATTCCTCTCAGTCCCTTATTCATGTCAGCAACTCAGAGAGCATCTTCGGCAGAAACTGAATGACTGATAGCATTATCAATTATCAGAGCCACAAAGTTCATAGTCGGGGTACAGGGCATGTTGTCATTTAGATGAAAGGGAATGAAGATTTAGTCGACCGAATGGTAAAAGGAATTCTGAAACCATGATTCTCATGCCTTTCCTTTTTGGCCGCAGTGGATATTCCTCTCCAAGATCCAAAGTTGTCGTTTGCTATCAATGGCAGGGAAGGTACTTTCATCGTGTACAATAATAGTGATTATATCTAAATGTAGCACCAAGATATGTCTGCGGCTTCATCGTATCATCTGAACTGAACCCCACAATATAGGGTAGCCCTTCCAGCTCCCGGAGAAATCGTTTCCTGTCCAATACAACATCTGCTCTTTCATGTCTGTCTACTAAAACACCTTTACGCGCATCTTTCCAATTATATTCAAGTTGATGCAGCCACCGTCTTGCAGTTCGAGATTTAATACTCTTTCTTTTGCGTATTCCATCTTTACTTAGATCGAGTATATGAACTGAGTTGATTGTGTGGGTAATATCATAACGTAGCAGCTGTCTGCTCTTCAAGGTTACGCTCAGTTTGTAGATACAGCGCAATATTTTTTGCTAAGCCATAGGAGTTTAACTCTAATTCAGATTAATGATGCATTCATATGTTGTGAAATTATGGAAGACGTACTATCGCCTTGAGTTTTGGCCAACACTCTCGATCATCCAAGATTTCTCCTACTGAACAATCATCCTTGATGTACAGTGGCCTTTCCCAAATGAGGTTGCTATCATAAATGCACGACCACGTCTGCCTGCCTTGATGTACTGTTCTGGATACTGTCTCTGCCGTAATTGGAATCGGATAAAAGCCAGCACCACTTCATAACGCCGTCGGCAAGCACTCCTATCTGAAAAGTGCCCGACCGTACTTCTGTTGCTAGTGTTGAGATCCAACAATCGTTTCAACTCGAGTGAAACAGTCTTCCATGTATCATTGTGTTCGGCAATATGCAATTCCTTTTCTTCAGATGGCGATAATACTCCAAAAATATAATCTCCCAACAAAATTTAACGTTCTGGAAGGCTTATTGTACCGTCTTCGTTTTCGGGGTTGGATTTCAGGGAAATTCCCATCACTCGTTGTCTTTCCAACAGATTAGCTTTTGGATTGCATCAACTTACAAAGTACGCACTTCACACTAATCAGCTGCTGAAGTCTGTTGCTGTTTTGTTAAGCGAGGTGAATTAGTATGAGCTGAATGTGAAGTTAGTCGTGTGAGTTTCTCAGCCTGTGTAATGATGGTGCAAAGGTAGTGAATGAGCAGAAGCGGGGAAGCGAGAAAAAATACCGCATCAGCAGAGGTCACTCGAAAGTATCCATATGGGGTAATATCTTGGCGGACATTCTCTACAAACTTGCAGATGCAACGGCACAGCAAAACGTAAGTCCAAACAAATACACAATTTAACACAAGGCCAGTTAGGGCTCGGGCGTGTGGCATCGCTTTGGAACTTCACTTGGTGCTCGAAAGTTCATCATACTCCTACCCTCGGCCGGGTAAAGAAATTTGTAACGTACCCGCCGTCCGTTATGTGCCCTATCCAAAAACTCGCCACTGGGAACTTCTACTCCACACTGGCATTACTTATTTTAAAATACCAAGGCCATAGAATTCTTATACAAATATTTATTTATATAAGTAAATATCTATCCTTTACTAGATTCTATTAAGTACAGTCATGTAGCAAAAGTCTTGGTGATGGCGGCTACCAGGCACTCCATCAAGATGCAAAATGGCGATTGCACAACAACACATTAGAGAGAGCTGTAATTGACCAATTAGGCCCTTTAGGTGATGGGGGAAACGATGGTATGCTGCTTAAAAAAATTTTGTGACATTCTGCTTTACTTTATAATTGCCTTTTTGTATAGAGACAGTTACAAATCCACTTCATAAACACTGCAACCACACAACAATGACAAAGAAATAAAATACACCCTTTGGCTACATGAAAGTCTGAATATACAGTATAAATTTTTTTGCAATTGTAGTGGTGGAGAAATGTGCTCCTACTTTGGGTAGTAACTTATAGCTGAATTTTGGTGGGGTTTTGGTGTGTAAAGTGAGTACTGTAAACACAGGGCAATATCACCACCCAAACTTATTCAAAAATTTTGTCCTTTTTTTCAGGACTCTCTGATATGTTAAATTTATCATGCAAAAATTTTGGGCATTTTTTCTTTCTGTGGATGTTGTGGTTTTGGTGTTTATTCCCTGGATTTGGGTTCATTTGAAAGTCCTAATACATATTTGTGATTTAATATGCACACTGCACAACACAACAATTTTTTTTAACTTGTATACAATCATTTTCTCCATCACCTAAAGGTCCTATTTGGTTAATTACAGCTCTCTCTATTGTGTGGCAATTGCAACTTTTCATTTTAGCGGGGTACTCAGTTGCGGCTCTGTCACCAAGACTTTTGCTATATGATAGTAATTTAATTTGTTAAGCGACCGACAGCGATTAGCCCGAAATCTGCAGGGCCGTACCTGTCCCATGACTGCGAATAAAATCTAATTTTAAAATTCAGACTTTGTCCACGGACAGGTACGAAGTCGTGCCATGGGGTATTTTGGTTTGGCGGAAAAAGGCCTTAGACACAGGGAACGGAAGAAATATCATACCACGCAAGTTGTGCTATTATGGTATATTGGGTTGTGTAATGTTCGCCTCCTGTCAAATAAAGATTACACGGTTTCTGTACAAGTACATTTCAGTGTTAGAGTCGCGTACAAGGATAAAACGAAAACAAGTGAACACGCGTGTAGAAATCACACGGTACTTCCGAAAAATAAGATTCTATACTTCTGCTGGTTCTGTCTCAAAGTTGGCCCGAACATTCCTCTCCTTTGTTCGCCATATTCTGGCCGGGTAAAGTTTCGCGATTTTTTTCGCGTCCTCTTGTATTACATAGTAGGGATCGCTGATCGCTGATTTTGCTGCGGGATTTCCCACTCAATTTAGTGATTTGGTGCGCATTTAATTTGCACCGAGATGAGGAACCTGGTTTTCGACCAGATGGAATCAAGCTGATGGGATTACCCAGCAGTGTGCTGTGCGGGCCAACCAAAGGTGCCAGTGGTCAACTTTAACCTGATCGATGCATGTATTTTTTTTTAGGTGCAGGGTTGCACATATGTACTACGCAGTAACATCGATACCCTCTGCTGCACTTCAGTTAGTGTTGGCCCTAACGTTAAAAACGGCTTAGAGTTTAGATGTTGCTCTAGAACAAGTGCGGATGAAGTGTGCACCAAATCACTAAACCTCCCTATTGATTTTCGTCATACCTCCCCTAAATCTGTTACGCGACTCTAACTATAAGGTAGTAATAGAGATGGTATCGTAAGGCTGATAGAAACTTCAAGGGCCACACAACAAAAGAGCGGTGAGGGCCGAGATCGTAAGATCTCCATAAAATTGCCGGTGAGCAAACAAGCCGATCCCAAACGGCACAGGCGTCAGATAAAATTGCTTTTTTCTAAATCGCATGTGCCAAGCCGGTTAGGGATGGCTAAAACGTCTTGTGCAGGTGGGAAGCCTTGTAGGGCGATCGGATCGCGGCTAGGGCTAATCGACCAATCAAACCCCTTTGGCGACTTAGCTTGGTACATATATATGTACTCTTGTACCAACTACAAAACAAACTGCAAAACAAACTGTAACACTGCTCGTTCTTAGGATTTTTATTTGCAGATACAAAATCAAACCGAAGTTCTGCTATTCCAGGGTCCTCCCGGGTCTTCCAGAGCTTCCATAGCCCACCTTTGACTACCCCTATTCGTTCTTTACCCCGTGAGTATCGGCCCCTGAGATCATGCAGAACAGGTAAAGTTAAAAGCCGAAGCACACAAGTACAGAGACCCTTGTCGGTCGGCCTCATCCACAATATTAGAACATGTCACCATCGACCGTCCTATTCCAAATATTCTGTCACCAGCCGGTGATGTCCCAACCACAGTGACTGCTATATACCAATGCGAACAGTGTGGAGTATTTTGTTGCTGGGGGCCGCACTTCCAACCGGGCAGGAGACTCGAAGACAGCTCAGAGGGAGAAGCTGGTAGTTGTAAGCCGTGATTGTGTACGTAACCCCCGGAGGTAGTGAGATCGCAATAGGTCTGGCGCTGGCGATTGTAAGAACTTGCTACTCAAACCCTGAGCGAGCCCTGTGAACCAGACTGTAAAACTACTGAGGCTGGGCTGTGGGTTTATGAACCTGTGCTGGTAGAACCTGTGCTGGTAGAACCTGTGCTGGTGGTAGAACCTGTGCTAGGCGTGCTATCCGGCGTCGTCGTCGTGCGAGTTTGACTTCGAACTAGATTTTTAGATTTGAGTGACAGCTAGTGGAAGGCGGTTGAAAGTCAGTGATCGATACTCATGTGGGAGCATACTCTTATCTAGAATCGGCTGGTGAACTCTTTACCGCGGTCGGCGACGATAGCCTAGTGAAAATGGCCAATTTTGCTTTCGTACAACGCCAAAATGACGAGTTTAGTGTGCGTACCGAGGTGTTATGGTATTTAATGTGGACGAGTATGGTGGAGCGAAGATGAATTTGGATATATAGAAGATGAAGAGGACGAGGAATATGAAGGATGATTGGGGATAAGCATAGTAGGTTCGTTTATTAGGAAGGATGACGGAAAAGTTTTACACCTCCCAGCATCGAATATTCACTTGATGACAAGATATTTGTGCCATTTGGGTCCCGTATTGACAAGGCTTATGACACGTAATGTACGAACCTCATCTGTAGGAATTAATTGCTACAAACGCCACCCGTACGGTCCTCATGCAGCCCAGGCCGAGGATAGGTAGAGATAGGATAATCAACGGGATAGCCCCGGGATCCCGCAGACTAGAGTACAGTGTATGATAAGATGAACCGAGAAATGCGCTGATCTTGCTTCCGTGGTATAAATATTGCTCAATATGGAAGAGACAAATCTCAAGAGCGCAGTCTATTGGCTGGATATAATTTCGCTGCCGCGTGAATTTAAGCTGTATGACAGACTAAGTGGTGCAATCAAGGGTGGGCCACTAGTTCCGCTATCGGGAGCTACAAAAAAAAAGAAATACTAGGCCTTAAAAAACCAACATGCATAGAAGAATAGAGCTGCCCTGCCACTCCGGAGTTGCAACCTTCTCACCGTGCGTCTTAGATCTTGGCAGTGATGTAGCAGTACCCCATTGCATCAGTGAATTGGTAAGGCTCTGGTGTTTGATACTCTATCAGTCTGCCACAGTTGCTGTCGTCGACTGCAAGTTGCCCATAAAAGTTACGTCCAGCTGCACCCGGCAAAACTACTACCGGCGAAGTACAGCAGATTGCATCAGTGAATGGGTGAGGCTCTGATGTTTCATACTCTATCAGCTTTCCACGATTACTATAGGTATTATCATTGACCGCAAGGAGCTCACAAAAGTTAAGTCTAGCTGCACCCTGCAAAGCTACTGCCGGTCAAGATGCAAGACGCATGAAGGAAATTTGAGGTTTAAGGTGGCAGGGCTGCTCTAGTAGGTGCATTTGACTGCATAGTGGGACCATATCGGAGCGTTGATTTAGGTAGCTAAACAAGACCTCATTTTCCATCTTTCGTCTCTTAGTACTCCCCTCACGGTTGAAGACATGCGTTTTCCGATTTCTGTACCTATATCCAAGTAACAGGTTAAGAATACAGGCCAGAGTGGTATACGCCCAATAGGTTGGAGCTGTCAGATCTAAATCACCGAAATTTCTGTCTAGTAAAAGCAGTGTATTGTCCTCGTTGCCCGGTACGGTACTCAACATGTGCATCGTGCGCAGACGACATGCAAGATTGCAAGCGGCAGGAGTCTCTGATGCTGATACGCCACGAGGTGGAAAGTTTCATAAAGGTACCATACTATCGGGATAGATTCGTATTTCCCCGCATCTTAATGCAGACTACACCCCGGTATCAGGAGCAGTGGTTTTATTGGGTTTTGAAGTCTTGAAGATCAGCAAAGCCAGAAAGCCATGATCTATAAAAAAGACTGATCGTTCCAGATAAACTACTTGTGTGGGGGGTGAGCCGCTTAAAACTTAAAAAATTTGACACTCTGCCTCCTTTCGTCACCGGTGCTTTAGCGAAACATTAAAGTTCAGCCAATGGCCACTGTCAGCCTGCGAGTTACATATAGATGCAAATGAAGTAATCAATTTCTATGCTGAATAGAGTGCCTAGTCAGTTCCTGGTTCCATTAGAGGGGGGCAGCAAGATATCAGGAGAGGCCATAGCGAGTAACAAGAAATACCTCTACTACCTCTCAACCCCAATCATGACCACGCTGTACTAGTTGTTAACTCTGTTACGAGGTGTGTTTTCTCCCTTCTTAAAACCCTCTTCCCTTCCATCACCTCTCTCCCTTCCATCACCTCTCTCCCTTCCATCTTTTCCCTCCATTCAATCTACTCTCCTAGTTCAACCCTCTCGCTGTCTAATCACCTCTCTCCGACTTCTGTCATAAACTGTTCTCTTCAGTTCCGTCTTCCCCCACGATTCCCTCTCCTTTCACGGCTCCACCTTTTCTCTCAGTCTCACCGTCTCTTGCTCTTCCATCTTCTCTCTCCGACATCTACTAAAAACCCTTCTCTCTCGCCATTATTGCAGCCATGGCATCGTCAAACAACACCCTCCCTCCGCTCCTCGCTTTCCCCGCCTTTCCTTCCTCCCTCCTCCTCCATAAATACGCAGTCTACTACCACCTGGAGGTCAATAAGCTGCTGGTTACGTACAAGCTGCTCGGAGTAGACCCGACTCTTCCGGCTGCAAACAAAAGGGTACGGGAAGCACTAGCACACCACAAGTACAGGGAGTGGCACGAAACCGAGGATGACGAAGGACTGATCAGTATCAAAGCTCTCACTATGGCCGATGAAATGGTACGTATCCAGATTGATCAGGTGCCGCACAATTGGGAAAGGTGTACGCAGACTTGTGGCGAGGAGAAGTAGGGACGAGGACAGCTACGGAGTATGGGTTATCGAAGGCTGATAGTTAGAGGATATGTGGATGAAGTTTTGTTTTATTTTGGGTATACATTCTCCTATCTCATCTGAAGCCTATGCTTGGTTCACACTATATCATTCGACTGCTGTATACCGAACGATTATCTATGTCTAAATCTGAAATTAGAGCCACACCAAAATTGCAACTTTCTCACCTAGGCTGCAGTAGGGCGTATATTGCATCGTGAGGCTCTGTTGTTTGATACTCTACCAGCCTGCCACAATTACTGTAGGTATTGTCGTTGACTACAAAAGGTTACGTTCAGCTATACCCTGCCGACCGAGATTTCCAACTTTGATCTATTCTCCCTAGCAACCACCACCCTCCTCCACAAGTACAGAGTTCATTATATAATCAAAGATCCATACGACGTTTTCGACAACGAAGAGTTTTGCGAAACAAACTGCATACAAATTGTAGCGCTGCTCTTGTTCCCGGAATCTTTTGCCGCTCGCAAGCTCGCTCCTCAAAATACTAAGCATCAGCTAACAGATAGCTTTCGAGCGCATTGTAGCACTAACAATCATCAATTTACTCATGCTGTCACCAGCCGGGGGTGTCCCAACAACAGTGACTGCTACAGTACAAATGCGAACAGTATGGAGTATTTCCTTGCTAGGGGCCGCACTTCTAACCGGGCAGGAGCACTCGAAGACGGTCCAGGGGGAGAGGTTGGTAGTTGTAAACTTGCAGCAGAGGCTGTATTTGCACGCTTTTTCACGTGTGCTGAGATCTCGGCCTGTTCAGTAGTAGTTGAAAGCCGTGATTGTGAACATAACCCTGGAGGTAGTGGAATCGTAAAAGGTTCTAATGTTGGTGATTGTAAAGAACTCGCATCTCATATCCTGAGCGATTCCAGCTAACATGACTGCAGTCTGGGTTGTAGATTTGTGAAGCTGTGTCGGTAGAGCTTGTGATACACGTGTCATCGAGCGTCGCCGAGTGATTGAGCCTTCGAGCTGGATTCATTGGATTCGAGTGCCGCCGTAACGTTAGGTACCCCGTACACCGGACGTGGAGTCTCATATATCCTAAGAAGAGCAGCAGAGAAGGCATACATAAATAAGGTATCCTGGTCTGGGGGACGAAATAACCGATTTCGCCCGCGTACAATGCCAAAATGACAAGCTTGGTGTGCGTACCGAGGTTTCATGACACTTAATGTGGGCGAGTGTCATGGAGCGAATATGAGCTTCGATATACTGAGGAAGACAAAGAAGACAAGGGATACAAATGATGGATTGGGATAGGCATAGTAGGCGATGGTGGATAATTTTTACACCTCCTAGCATCAAATATTCGCTCGATGATAAGATGGCCGCATCATTTAAACAAGTAGGTATACCAGTATCGTAATAGCAAGGCTTATGACACATGAGGTACGAGCCTTATCTGTAGGTACAGCTGACCAGCTGACCGATATTAATTGTTACAAAAAATTACTCGCATGGGATACTTACGAGCCCGTTTAGAAAGCACTGTTACCAAAACCGTTCGTTTGCGCGACCGTTCGAATTCGTGGGCTGCGAATGGTATCCAAGAATATTAGGATTTGCCTCCGATGGTGGGGGAACTTTTCGCTTTTGCTAAGATCGAGACCCGTTATCCCCTGGATCGTAACTTTGGCATTCCCGGCCCGTTTGGGCATTGCAACCGACTACCCCTGCAAATATTTAGCGATGCAACCACAACTCTGTGGGGGTAGCCTGGGAGCATTATAAACTTACTTTCTTATGTCTTGAGAGCATTTTGGCAAAAATTAAGGACTGTACAGGAATGGGATGCCGATAAAAAGTGCAGTTTTTGTTGGGAGGGTTGTCTCAAGATCAGCTCCCCAAAAACTCGAAAATGTCACTGTGCAGCCCAGATGGACAACTCTGCCCATAATACCCCAAAATATCCTTCAAGCTTAGTGCTGAGGACATGCTCTGAAGTCCCAATATCATTACACACAAGGAATTCCATCTGCAATGTGCCCAAGAGTTGAGGCTCAGAGGGGGATACCAATACCCATCGCACAGCTCTCATAGTGAACAAGGCTAAAACCCACTTTGTCAAATATCAAAGAGGGCATATCTTTACCCCTCAGCCAGAGCTGGAGTTGTGGGCAATTTTCAGTACACCTTGAGAAGGGAAAGTAGCTGGGATGGTGGCTTTGCCAGCAGGAAAGCCCAGCCAGAAATATCAAATCTCCACCCAAACTTTGCTAAGCATGTTCAAAATGCAAGTAACTGTGGTGTCTCAATAATGAAAGGCATCATTTTGTGGAATTCAATCACCTGTAAAAGAGAAAGGTGGGTAGTGGTGCATAGACATGGGGTGGGTTGCCAGTTTAGAGAGTGAATTTTGGTGGGGCAGTGAGACTTACAAAGTCACATCACATATAATTTACAATCCACTTTGACAGAAAGTTTTATTTGCTACTAAAGAAGACTTCATAAAAAGGATGGCCTCTGATGACCATTTTTGGACGTGTGGTGAGGTGGTTGCGCGGGCGGCCCGTATGGGCCGGAAACCGTTACGATCCAGGGGATAGAAGGAGGTTAAGTACTGATATGGAACAGACAAAAATAGCCAGTGTTCCTGGCCCAACCAGCCGCCGAGCTCTCTATATATCTGTAGACCAACCGGGCCGGGCCGCAATCTCGCCGGTCGCCCTTAGCGCAGGCAGGGCCAGGCCGCCGTTTCAAAAGCCTACGCTGCAAAAATCCTGCGGGCTTTCAGGTACCTGAGGCCGCTCACAGATCCGGTTGGCTCGGGCTGCGTAGGAACACCGAAAATAATTTCGCCCGATTGATGAATTCGGAAGTAACGAGCGAAAATACGTCATCGGAGGCACTACTTCATCGAGACAACCAAGCAATTCCAAATTTTCCGAGGAAAAGTGCCCATATTCGTGCCTTGATTAGTGAGCAAGACCTGAGCCTCGAGAGAAAACATGTATAAGTGATAATCTACTCTATTTGAATGCGATATGTATATTAAGGTAACCGATTACCTTCTTTTCCATTGGACCGATACCTTCCATGGTGACGCGTGTTTGGTGCTTGTGACAAATTAGAGCTAGGAGAAGCTAATTTTCAGCTAAGGAACATTATTCAAATAGCTTTGATATCATCCAAAGCAGCGGGGCCAGCAAAAGTGGTTGATAGTAAAAAAGAGCGTCGTTTCTCAACCCTTTTCACCACCTGCTCTACTTTCAAATTTTTACCCATCGCCCAAGACATCCACTGTGAGGTAACTAACTCAAATTTCATTATTCTACTAACCTAAGTATAGAATACCATACCACGCGAGTTGTACAACAAGTGGAAAAAGTCTTCTATAGCAACCGGCAATTTACTGTAAAGTCCACAGAGTACACCCATAGCCTGTAGACGGCTTTTGGTCGCTGGCGCTTAGCCAAGCGAAAATACAGTCGCCTGACAGACTAATGCATCTATACCGGCGAAACACGGGTTTCTGTGTGTTCAAAAATTGGTACTGGATCTGTATTGTAGGTTCAACCTCACTGAAGTCGTATTGATTATGTTTTTTTACTGCGCTATCGCTATTTCCATTAGAAACCTCTGTCACTTCACACAAACTGGAAAGCTTTCCAATTCGCAGAGCATAAGAAAGGGTGTCTTTCAAATGTTGTTACTAAGCTATATCCTACAGAGACAATCTATTCTGCTGCAAATACAGTACACCGCTTATAGTACCTTTGTACAAGACTTTTTCACCCGCTATATTTCTATGGTATATTGGGTTGTGTAGACTAGAGTACATCCTAGCATGCTCGATCGCATAATCGAGCAGCTCTGCTGGCGCCTAACACTGATGGCAGAGACAGCCTCTCAGTGCCTAGGCAGCTGTTCCTCTTCCCGTTCGGGCCATTCCTGTTTCTGTTCCTCCCTTTCTCTCCCTCCTCATTCATAGATGAAGTTCGTACCCAAGTGAAAATGACCAGTTTCGCTTGCGTACAATGTTAAAATGACAAGATTGGTGTGCATGTCGGGATGTCATGGCACTTAGTGCGGACGAGTGTCATGGAGCAAAGATGAGCTTAGATATACAGAGGAAGGCAAAGAAGACGAGGGATATTGAAGGATGGATCAGGATAAGCATAGTAAGTGATGGCGGAAAAGTTTTATACTTAGCATCAAATATTCACTCGGTGACAAGATATCCGTACCATCTAAATACCGTACTAGCAAGGCTTAAGCGCATAACGTACGAGCCTCATCTGTCTCGGACACTAGTGCGCATGAGGTGGAAGATTTGATAAGGTTACCATGTTATCTGGATAGATTGGAAATTTTCTCCACAGTTCATGTAGGCTGTATGCCCGATATCGGGAGTTCAACAGTGGTTTTAATTGGCCTTTGAGGTCTTGAAGACAATAAAGCCAGAAAAGGGACACATAAAAGCCAGCATGATACAATTGGCTATGTATGCTGCACGATCTACAAAAAAGGCCGATCATTCCAGATAATACGGTCCTGCCTATATGGGGAACGAGCCGCTCATACAAAGTTTAAACTTTTGACACCTTACGTCACCGGTGCTTTGGCGAAGTTTTAAGGTTCAAACCAGTTGCCACTGTCAACCTGTGAGTTTAAAAGTGCATATCTAGTGAGGATATTTGTATGCAGGTAAGCTGCAACATTTGAAGCTATAAAGAGAAAGTTGGCTGGGGACGTGACGAGTAAACAGGACGTACCTCTTACTATCACTCGATTCCAATCACGATCATGCCATTACTGGGTGCTTCGCTGTGAGCTCAGTCGAAGTCTTAAGCAGTGGCAGTACTTGACTGGCTGCGCTGCTACGCGAAGACTAATGTGGGCTGCTCCAATGCCAGCGGGAGGGGCTCCACAGACCCCATATTCATGAGGGCCATCTCTATTTGCTGAGAGCTCCTGAACCATACTATCACTCGATTCCAATCACGACCATGCCGTCTAGGGAATTGGAATGAGATGAATTCAATTACCATGAGAGTATTTTTGAGAGTATAGTGCTATGAGAGATTGACCGAGAGTCCCCGAGCAACGAAAACCCCAACGCTATGTACCACTTTGGAGTTGCGAATGTATTCAACCAGAGTGAGAGTTGATGACCTGAACTCAATCTCCAGAGCGGATTCAACCTTAGTGATGCTCCACAGATATTCTGCCACCTTTCGTCACCGGAGATCAATAATACATGAGTGCGGTTCCGCGAAGTGCTGAATTTCAATCGATGTGTCCGCCAAATTACGGGGCATCAATTTACAGAAGGTGCGATTAGGATAGCGAGTACTGTACCATTCACTGTGGTTGGGACGTTACCGGGCACTGGGGGGTGTCCGTCCCGTATCTGTCACCGTCACCACCTCGTTTCCGGAAGTCAGAGTATGTCACCGGCTCATTTCTTGAATGTATATTCAAAACCAGCCCCATTGTTCTAACATCTGAAGATCATTTCCAATTCCCCTGAGGATGGCATAGTGTATACGTAGGTAAAGTTGAGTGGAGCATTAAACTCAGAAGCTTGAGTACTGAAAAGCATCCCTTGTCACTCAGACTCGTCTTATACTAAACCTTGTCGCCATTGACTGTCCTATACTAAACACGTTGTCACTGGCCGTGACATCCCAATCACAGTGAATGGTACAGTGCTCGGGTATGGGGTGTGAAAGTCGGAAAACCATACTCGGGGCCGCAGAAAGAAGTGAGACACCCCAGATTGTTCTCATGCCCAGACTTTTTCGCCTCGCTCGCAAGCTTGCTCGGCGAAATGAAACCCGGAAAGTCTAGTATACGAGAGCAACCCTAGATCGGGGATTTAATTTTGTAGTGGGATCAGGATAGAGATACTTTGTAAGATAGCGACAATCTGCAGGTTTGCGAAACTCTGCAGGTTAGCGAAACTCTGCAGGTAAGCGAAACTCTGCAGGCGCGTTTTACCAAAGAGGTGTGCCCCACGGACGATCTTTGAGCCTAAAATCACTCTCCGATTTCCATGCGGATCTCTTCAGCCTTTTTCCTTAGTTACAGATCGGTGAAGGCACTCTATGTTGCTATACTAAACTGTGTAACATTCAAACAATCTCGATTAGGTGAAGCGCTGCTTTCAATTCGGGTCTATATTCTGCGAACATTACATCAATGAATGGGCAAGGCTCTGTTTGGTACTCTATCAGCCTACCACTGTTGCTGCAGGCACCGCCGCGCACAAAGGTTGTCCAGCTGCAACCTGAAATCTCTAGTGGTCAGGATAGAGGGACCCTTCTGAGTGTATCGATATGCAGATTAATTGCGACATAGGAGAAACCTAGTTATTTTCGCTCACCAACACCTCATATTTGTACAATATGTAGGATTAAACTGGGGAGTCTGTGCGCTAGCTTGTAAACGTTAAAAATGACTGGCGTCTGCCGATTGGGCTGAAGAATCGGCCAATAAAATCATTTGTGTAGGCGCAAGATGAGCAAGGATCCTACAAAAAGCAAAGTGCCAAAGTCATTTCGAATTCCTTACCTTTTGACTCCAGTCTGAAGCCAAAGAAACTGCTGGGTGCGACAGGTGAGCGATTAACATTGCCAAATCCATTGAATTTAACTTCAAAGCTCCCAGCGCAATTGCACAGAGTCTCTACTTCCTACTGTAATAACTACAGTAACTAAAGAAAATCATGAACCTACTACTCTTCTCCGGAGCTCCTGACATCTTTATTTGTACAGACTCGGAGTGGCACATATTTTAGCTAGTATAAAGCCATCCTGACACTGACAGACATATAATATTGCAAGTACCCGTTCTGACAGCTCTGCTTCCTCGGCGACGGGTACAGTAGTGACAATTGCTAGAAACGAAAGTTGCAATGATGAACGACACCCTTATCTCGAATCCAGACGAAAAATGATTATTATTTACCCGACAAATTTTCAAATATCTATATAGCCCAGACAGGAGTCCGTACCTCTCGGTATATTTGCGCTCGCTATTGAACTTAATTAACTGCTACTATAGCTACCTGAATTGGTGAGTGTTGAGAACTGATCAATAGAGTGTGTGGATGTTGATCACCGAGTCCCATATTGGATAATGATATTCGTCATACTCCTAAATCGGTGAAGTGTGGCGGGTTAGGGTTAACGTTATCAATTCCAAAAGCTATGACCCAGCTCAGCTCACGACACCACATCAGGCGCTGCCAGATGGGGACGGGCAAACAGCACCCCACACTTTAAAATATGTGACGTTTGATTAATTGAGCCTTTAGCCTCGCCATCTGAGATTTGCATTGGAACCATCTCTGGACACAATATGACCGAAAAACCAATACACTTTGACCATTGATGGCCTGAAATCGCGACAATCCAGGGATAATATCTTCAACCTCATCATGAGTTTTTTGTTTTTTTGTGCTAATGTGAATCATAGGTATCCCTTCAATACCAATAATTTTCTTCGATCTGCCAGTTGTCATGCATTGGATCCAGAGCCTGGTGGTGCGGATCCAGAGCTTGGGTGCATGCAGCCCGGCGCCGAAGCTTTCCATTCCGTTCATTGGCAGATTGCAGGGGTTTAATCGGCTGGTACCGAAAGCTGACCGCGGTGCCTATATGTCATCCATCCATCCATTCATGCGATCAACGTAGGGAAAAACAAACAATAAAAACATTATATTGAGTGCAATAGGTACTTAAGTACTTAAGCAGTTTTCAACTCAAATTAAAATAAGAAATAAGCTATAAAGTGTGTATGCATCCCCTCCCCCGCATTTTAGTTTGTGTTAAACGAGTCAGCTTCTTAGTATCACTCGATTTCACATACGATTGCGACGTCCTAGTTTAGTTGGTTCTCCGGATTAAACACCATTTGCTTCCTCTTAAGAGCTCCTCTTCCCTTCCATCGTCACTTTCCCTTCCATCCTCTCTCTCCATTCGATCTTCACTCTATCCGATCTTCTCTTGGACTTCCGCCATAAACGCTTCTCTTGTCGGTCATCATCTCTTCAGTTTAGTCTTTCACGGCTCTATCTTTTCTCTCGGTTCTACCGTCCCACCTTCTCTTGTCCGACATCTATCAAAAACCCTTCTCCCTCGCTATCACTAACAACCTACCACAACCATGGTTCCATCGAACAACAGCCTCTACCCGCTTCCCGACTTCGCCTCCTTCCCTCTCCACCTCCTCCTCAGCAAATACGCAGTCTACTACTACCTGGAGGTCAACAACCAACCAGTTACGTACGAGTTGCTCGGAGTATACCTGACGCTTCCGGCTGCGAACAAAACGGCACGGGAAGTACTGGTGCACCGCCAGTTGTTTAGGGAGTGGCACGAGGCCGAGGATGCAGAAGGGCTGGTCGGTATCGAAGCTCTCACCACGGCCTTGGAAACGGTTTGTATCTGTATTTACAAGGTGCCGTATGATTGGGGAGGGCCTATGTAAACTGGTGGTGAGGAGAAGTAAGGGACAGGACGGCTACGGGGTATGTTGAAGTTGTTGAGAGCTACTCTAGCAAGAGGATATAGGCTGGAGTTTGGTTTTGTTTTTGAGTATACTCTGCTGGTATTAGTACCACATGGATTTGAGAGTCTCTGCTGTTGTAAAAACCGCTGTTTAATACAATAGTATTCACGTAGCAGAACTTTCACCAGAGTAATTCATCCAGAGTTTAAGATTCCTGTGAGATCATGTTATGTCACTCGTTGTATTAGCCCGGTTCGTCTCGGGGCGGTCAATTTTGACAGTCAACTTTTGGCCACATAAAAATTACATAATTACTTGATTAAATTGCAGTGGCTGTCACCCTTCTAGTTAATCTTCAAAATTTAGTACTCAATTTGCTGGTTACAATCATTACATCCGTCTCGATGCTCATCCGTGGATGCTCGTTTCAGTGCTCATAGCTCGGCTTATCGCTGGTTCAGCGTGAACCTTATAGAGTTAGAGATATGGTAAGGACGGTGTTGTGGAAGTACAAAGATGGGGAGAGCCAGTAAGAGAGCCGGAATGAGGGAGAAGTGAGAGCAAAATTCCGGACCTGGATGAGGTTGACCAGTCCAGCAACAATCTTGGTGACGAGTCAAGTGACGAGTATAGCTATGAGCATGAGCTTGGTGACTAGCACTAACATGGGCTCAATGATTGTCCAACAAACTGAGTAATTAATTTAGTAAGATAGCCTCTGCAATTTAATTGAGTAATTAAGAAATTGTTGCATAGCCATAAAGTTGACTGTCGCCGCAATTTGACCGTCAAAATTGTCTGCCCCGAGACAAGCCGGTATTAGCCGCTATGCTTTTGCGAATGATCTTACATGACCGGAGCCTAGTAACCACCTGTCCCAATACCCATACCCACCACTTGTCCCAACACCCACTACCATCCTCCACAAGTATAGAGTTCACTATTCAATCAACGATCCATACGTCGATTTTGACAACGAGGAGTTTTGCGGGACAAACTGCGAACAAACTCTAGCATGCTCTTGTTCCCGGAAATTTTCGTCGCTCACAAGCTCGCTCCTCAAAATACTGAGCGCCAACTAACGGGTGGTTTCGAGCGCACTGTAGTACTAACAATCATCAATTTACTCGTGCTTTGAGGGTTTAATTCACAAGGTCGAAGGCGATCGCTGCGACCGTTGGGCGCCCCCCCCCCCCCCCCCAAGCTCCTTCAAAGCCGCCTTCCGTCCATCAAAATCATGTTTTTCAGCTGTTATACTGTAGCAGTCACTGGTTGGGACATCACCGGGAGGTGTCCGTCCCATACTCTAGATGGTTTTGTTACCATTACCAGAAGTCAAAAGATGTTACCGCTACATAATTTCTACTTGCAGATACAAAGTCTACCCGAAGTCCTGCTGCTCCAGGGTCCTCCCGGAGCTTCCGGAGCTTCCACATTCCACCTCTGATTACCCCTATTCGTTCTTTACCCCGTGAGTATCGGGCCCTGAGTATCATACATAATAGTAAAGTTGAAAGCCGAAGTACATGTACAGAGACTCCTTGTCGTCCACGATATTAGAACATGTCACCATCGGCCGTCCTATCCCAAATATGCTGTCACCGGCTAGTGATTTCCTAACCAGTGACCGCTACAGTAGCAGTGCGAAGAGTAGGGAGTACTTCGTTGTCGGGGGCCGCACTTCCAACCGAGCAAAAGCACTCGAAAACAGTACGCTGTCACTGGCTGGCGGTGTCCCAACCAGTGACCGCTACAGTACTAGTGCGAAGATTAGACGGTACTTCGTTGCCGGGGGTCGCACCTCCAACCGGGCAGAAGCACTCGGAGACGGTTCCCGGGGAGAAGTTGGTAGTTGTAAACTTGCAGCAGAGTTGCACGCTTTTTCATGTGCTGAGATATCGGCCTGTTCAGTAGTAGCTAAAAGCCGTGATTGTGCACGTAAACCCCGGAGGTAGTGGGATCGCAATAGGTTCTGGTGTTGTGGTTTTAAGAACTCGCATCTCAAATCCTGGGCGATTCCTGCTAACATAACTGCAACCCGGGTTGTAGATTTGTGAAGCTGTGTCCGTAGAGCCTGTGCTAGACGTGCCATCGAGCGTCGCTGAGTGAGTTTGACTTCGAGCCTTCGAGCTGGATTCATTGGATTCGAGTGTCGCCGTAACGCTAGGTACCCTGTACACCGGACATGGAGCCTCATCTATCCTGAGAAGAGCAGCAGAGAAGGCATACATAAGACTTCCTGATCTAGAGGACGGAAACCCGAACCAAGGAATTGAATGAAAGATCGAGTGTATTGTAACCATAGAGAAGGATCGTACCCTGGTGAAAATGGCCGGTTTCCCTTGCGTACAATGCCAAAATGACAAGTTTAGTGTGCGTACCGAGGTGTCATGACACTTAACATGGACGAGTGTCATGGGGCGAAGATGAGCTTGGATATACGGAAGAGATATGAAGAAGACATGAACGATGGATCAGGATAAGCATAGTAGGTGATGGCGGAAAAGTTTTAAACCTCCTAGTGTCAAATAGTCGCTCGATGAAAAAATGCCCGTACCATCTGAATATTGTACTGGCAAGGCGACGTACGAGCCTCATCTGTGAGTACAGCTAATTGTTACAAAATGGGATACTTACGGGCCCGTTTGGAAAGAACTGTTGCCGAAGCCGTTCATTTGCACGACTGTTCGTGGGCTGCGAATCGTATCCAAGAATATTGGGATTTATCCCCTATAGTGAGAGCCCTTAAGGATATTCGCTTGGACACAGTCTCGTTCCCAGCCTGGTGTAATAAAACTATCCGGATAACTCCGATGTCAACGGAGCCTCACCAATCACTCTAAGAATAGCACACTGCCTACAGTACAATCGCCTTACTTTGTAGGTTCGGATAGGATTAAAGTAGTATGTGGATACTGCTGCATGATTTGATCACTCTCTGATAGTCAAATAATCTAAAACTCACTCTCTACACTCTCCGAACCGTATTCCATTGGAGTTCCTCAGGAAATCCTGGGAGCAGCTAGTATTATATGAAAGGCTACTGTGATACCTGGAGTGGTGCAAAAAGATTTCTACCAAAGTTAAATACCTTCTTCCAGCTTGCTGTAACTTCTTAATTTCATGGACCTGAGTTATGAAGTCGATTCAGACTTTCAATGCCAAGCGCTTGCGTACCCAAAAGACTTTAATACACCGAGTGTACCACACTCCGAGACTACTGCTAGGGCTGGGAATGTGACCTATGTGTAGGATGGGTTGACGGATTTGGTCAAGACGACAGTTGCCATAAGCAAGGAAAGTTTCCAGCCGCACGTTCAAATCTCAGCAACGTCACTGCATGCCAAACACAAGTTTAATTTATTTGATACAATAGTCACCGCTTCTGAACGGCTACACCCGCAACAATGGTGGTGCAACGTCCGTTCACCATTTTGTCAAGCGGGCCCTGAATAGTCAAGCACGTGTACGGGCAAAAATCGGAAAAAGTTCTGGAACGAATTTAAGGCGTCCAAACAAATCTAACAGTAGAGTAACTTCTAGAGGAATGGGTGCAATTCAAATGGTGGATCATATCGGAGCTTTGAGTAGTTACATGATCGTATTCCAGGACCCCCACGTGTTGCAGTAATGGGATCCACAGCTAAGAAGAGGGCTATTGGTCATTGCAAAAATCCGAGCGCTGTCTGACACAGTCGGCCGCACGTACAGGAAGCACAAAGTCAACGCACATCTCATGCATACCCCTCATGCGAGTTTCGGACGCTAGTGTGCCATCGGCTGCTTTCCTAGTACCTAGATCCGTATCGTGCAGCATCGGGGTTCAATAGCGGGTTTTTTTGGACTTTGGAGAGAAACAACGCATGGAGCAGCATAAGATGGTTGGCTAGGCACTTAAATCTCCTTACGCATGTACATTCTAGATAAGTGCGATACTATAATAATGTAGGGACGGGCCGTCAATAGAGTTTAAACTTTTGGTGCCCTCCACCTGGCAAAGATCAACCGAATCAAACCAAAGGTCAATGTCAACTTGCGAGTTGAATGTGTATATTAAGTAGGTAAGGTGCATCAATTGCCTATCAATAAAACGTCCAGCCAGCTTACTGGTTCGAGTTGGCTGTTATGGACAGTATATCTCCCTTCTTAAACTCCTCTTCCCATCCACCATTTCCCTAATATTCTCCCCGTTTAATATTCTCTCCATTTAGTATTCTCTTCAGTCAACCTTCTCTCCAATCAATCTTCTCTATCCGATCATCTTTCTCTTCCATCTTTCTTCGTTGGAACTCTCTTCCAGTTCAATCCTCTCACTATCCAATCACCTCTCTCTGACTTCCGTCATAAACTGTTCTCTTCGGTTTTGTCTTCCCCCGCATTCCGTCTTCTCTCACGGCTCCATCTTCTCACGGCTCCATCTTCCCTTTCGGTCCCACCGTCTCTTTCCATTTCATCTTCTCTCTCCGACATTCATCAAAAACCCATCTCTCTCGCCACCACCAACAACCCACCGCAACCATGGCTTCGCCGGACCGCATCCTCCCTCAGCTTTTAGGCTACTCCAATATCCCCCCCAACATCCTCCTCCACGAATACGAAGTCTACTACTACCTGGTGGTCAACAACCAGCAGAGTCCATACAAAACTCTCGAAGTATGCTCGACTATCGGGGCTGCAAATGATAGGGTACGGAAAGCACTGAGTGAATGGGTACACAGCAGGATTATACAGTGGGATGAGAGTGAGGAAAGCGACGGACGCATCCGTGTCGATGCTGTTATTGAGGATGGGCAAATAGTCCATATTCGGGTTGACAACGTGCAGCGCAATGGAGAAGGAGTACGCAGACCAGTGAGGAGCAGTAGGGGCGAGGACGGCTATGGAGGATGGGCTGGTGGTTAGAGGATATGTGGACTGGAGTTTGTTTTGTTTTTGGGTATATATTTTCCTATCTCATATTCTAAGTTATGTTTGTGTTTTATTAAAGCGTAATGAAATGTCATGTATTTGAAGTCGGTGACTCACGAGACATCACTCGTTCTCTAGTGAACGATCATCCAATGCCCAAATCTGAAATTAGAGCCGTCCTGCCAAACCAAAATTACAACTTTCTCGCCTAGGGAGCAGTAATGCTGCAGATTTACATCAGTGAATAGATGAGGTTCTGTTGTTGGATGCTCTATTAGCCTACTACAAGAAAGTTGCTGTCGTTGGCTGGCACGGAGCTTACAAAGCTGCACCGTGCAGAACTACTGCCGGCCACTGCACTAAGAAATCCTGGTATTTTTTCAAAATTGCAAGTTACTCAACACAATGGAGAGAAGATCGGAGACTGCAGTATGATAGGTAACTGCAAGGCCTATATATCCATCCAAAAATCAAGTCAAATGGACCAATTTTGAGCAAGTTGAAAATGTGAGTGAGAGTCCATGAAGCTGGCGAATTTTTTGTCTTTCTTTTGACTCCCCTGTTTTATCACCAATTGTAAATCAAATTTGCTAGTGATGATATCAGAGCATATATGGCTTGCTGGCTGTCAATTGGTACTAGTCTTGGCATATTTGGATGGGTGGTTGTTGTAATAGATACAATTTTGAAGTTACAATACTGGGAGACACTCTACAATAACATAACTTAGGGGATTTTCACCCAAGTGACCAATGAGGCCGCGCGTACCGCTCTGCTGAGGGATTAGACTCGCGATGGTTCGACGAGTAGGAAGAGACGGTAAACGAGCAGGAGCGCGTCATATATGCGCTACATTCCCCAAGGGCGAGGTCGCTAGGAGCAGAGCAGTAGCCGCGGGAACACAGGGTGTATTGACAATACAGGTGAGAACTGAGTGAACGAGGGGGGGGCATCTTGGGGTGATGTTTTATAATTTTACGGGGTCAAAGTAGAGCTACTCGAATGTGGCATAGTGTGGATTCGGACTGCCTCAACATGTCCTATACACCGGACATGGAGCCTCATTTATCCTAAAAAGAGCATCAGGGAAGGCTCCTGATCTAGAGGACGGAAAGCTATGCCATTTAGTTGAACCGACTTACAGCCTGGAGTATGGTCGGGAATAAGAAGTCCTAGCTGACATACACGGAGCTGGGAAAACCGGGACCAAGGAGTTGAATAACAGATCGAGTATACTGTAACCATAGAGAAACTTCATAACCTGGTGAAAATGACCGATTTCGCATGCGTACAATGCAAAATGACAAGTTTGGTGTGCATTTCGAGCATTTGAGGGCTAATTTTGGGGTCTAAATCCGAAAAATCTGTTACACAGCTTGTCTAGAGCCCAGACGGAAAATAGTTATTGTTTGATCATTCATAGTCAGGTAATTTGGTTCAACCCCACCCCACAATCATTCCCACCGTGTTAACTTGTCGACTAAGGCGCTGCCGGATGGACTGCACGGCCCATTGTTTTTTCAAAATCCGAATGGGTTCCCCTACCATACACTCTCAGTTTCTCAGGCTGACAAATTTCGTGCACCCCGATTAGCGGATGAGAACCGTGTTCGTTGCAACATTAGTCTCGGAGTGTGGTGTGTTTAAGATTATTGGAACTCGGTAGCTGCAGTGAAAAAGCTTGGCCGCAGGCGCACTCCCTTGGTTGCCTTTTTAGGCTAGCGCAATCGAAAAAAGCTTACAAACATCCGCCCACCCATATAACAAACAGTCAGTGGCGTATTCCAAATCTCCCGCACTCGGATATAGCTCCCAAATCTCCCGCACTCGGATACAGCTCCCAAATCTCCCGCATTCAGATACAACTCCAAAATTAAAATGTAATAAGAATAGCAGGATTGCAGCTTGTAGTACACGATTGCATCGAAGCTTTGACCAGCTAATACTCTCCCCCCCACGGAACACCCTCCCGCGGGTTGCAATTGCTGACACGTGCGTTTTTCGACTGCAGTATAACAAGTTTGGAGATGATTCCATCTAACGGTGTTCGAATACGTTGTGCGGCATAGTGATGTTACCGCTCATACAAAGTTTATGCTTTTTGACACCTTCGATGAGGTGGTAAAGTTCATCAGAACTGATGGCTAATGTCAACTTGCGAGTTAAAAAGTTCATGCCTTGTGCGCATGTGAAGTATATAGGTAAGGTGGATCGATTGCCATATATGGAATATCACTGGTTCGATATGGAGAGAGCCAGCAGCTACCTGGGTGTGGGGGAATTGACGGCGAGTAAACGAGAGGTACCCCGTGCTTGCTTGCTCTCTGTTATCGTTTATTCCTTCTTAAACTCCTCTTCCCTTCCATCTTCTCTCGTCGTTCGAACTTCTCTTCCGGTTCAAACATCTCACTATCCAATCACCTCTATCTGACTTCTGTCATAAACTGTTCTCTTTCAGTTTCATCTTCCCCTACGGTTCTGTCTTCGCTCTCAGCTCTATCTTCTCTCTCAATCCCACTGTCTCCCTCTGGGATCCGTCGAGGACCCTTCTCTCTCGCCATTACTACCTACCGTAACCATGGAATCGTCGAACATCCCTCGTAAACTCCCTCAACTCTCTGGTGTCCTCACCTTCCCCACCGACTTCCACTTCTGCAAATACGCAACCTACCGCGTGGTGGTCAAGAACAACACGGAGGCTCCATACGAGGTGCTCGGAGTATACCCGACTCTTCCAGCCGCAAACAATAGGGTACTGGAGGCACGTGCAGACCACAATTATACGGAGTGGCGCGAGACCGAGAATTGCGAGGGACTGATCGAAGTCGACGCCCGCACCATCGATGGAGAAAAGGTCTATATCCGAATTGACAAGGTGTCGCATAATTGGGAAAGGTGTACGCAGACTGGTGGTGGAGCGAGGACGGGGTTGCGTAAGGCTGGTGGTTAGAAGATATGTGGACTGGGGGTTTTTTTTGGGTATACATACTTCTACCTCATCTTCTGAAGGATATGTTTTTGTTTATTTGAAAATGTCATGTATTTGAAATACTGTACCAGCAATTGCGGATGATACGTCAGCTGTCAGGACAAGCGTTTGTATCTCCAGATCAAATACATATGTCGTGGTCGGAGCCACGTTGTGCCAAAGCTTTTTGCTGTCAGGGCCCAAAATAAGGTGCTCAGTAGGGGGATTCCAATGCTGCGGATTTTGGGCTCTCAATAGAGACAATGTTCCAAAAATCGACATATACGAGGATATGTATCATCTATACTGTGTCAGCCACTACCTGTATCTTGAAAAACTATATCACAGGGTTTCACCCAACCGCTTCCGCCGGTAACCCCATCGCACTAAACGATCATCTAAAATTTCTCCTAGGGTACAGCCGTGCGGCAGACCGCGTCATTGATTGAATGATAGGCTCACAAAGATTACGCCCAGCCCTGCAGAAATAGTGCGCGGACAAAGCGAAAAAACAAATACTTCGTGCGTAGCAACGAATTTCAGCCACCAAACGTGGCCGGTAGTGCAAGAGGATCGCCAGGTTTGGAGAACTTGCACCACCTCATGTTCGCAAGACCTGCGATAAACACCTCTGTGTGGGCGAGAGGAACTGCTCAGTGGACTTCCATTCGCCTATAGCAAAGTTCTTGCTTGAGTTCAAGTAGCTGTTGTAGTTAATAAGAAAATGTTCGGCTATGATCCGTGGTTGAACTGCTACGCACGGGAGATAGGGCGGCAGGATCTAGCAACCACCATGTCCCAACACCCTCCTCCACAAGTACGAGTTGATTATACAATCAAAGATCCATACGGCGCATTCAACAACGAGGAGTTTTGCGGGACTTTCGGTACGCTCCCTGCTGCTAACAAGGCCGCATGCACCGCTCTGCTGAAGGACTTGACCCGCGATGATTTCGAGGAGTGGGAAGAGACAGTGAACGAGCAGGGGCGCGTCCATATATGTGCTACATTTCCGAAGGGCGAGGTCGCTGAGGTTTGGGTTACCGAGGTATGTTCTGGAGCAGAGCTTCAGTCACGGGATATTGACGGTACAGGTTCGGAGCGGGTGAACGGGCAGCGGGCAGTTCGAAGTCGTGTTTTATATAATTTGAGGTTCAAAGTTATTCATAAACTAGTGTTATATTTGCGGACTCGTACTTGAGGTGGAGATAAGCGAGAATACGCGATCACGTGGGGCTAGGTACAATCCTGAGTCACTTTACGCGCTTTCACGTACCCCTGGCCCGTGCCTGCTTCAGCTACTTATGTGGACGCCCCCCCACCACATCGCAAGAATGCCACTGGAAACCATCAGCTAGTCCACCCAGAACGAAATGCCCGAGGAACCACCCGCGAAGAGGCTCAAGACCAGGAAACTCACCTCTGAAGTATCTAATGACGCCACACAAGGCTCCACGGAGTCCGAAACGCAGGAGATACTCGACTCGGGCTTGGACCAGGCCCTCCCCACCGAGGAATCAGAGGCTGTACAGAAATACCCAACCCACCTCTCATCTCGCGGAACCTACACCAGCTCCATCTACGTGGATGCATTCAATCTTGCGCTGGACACGGTGCTGAAAGATGAGGCGTATCTATTCTCGCCGGACGAGGCAGAGGTGTTCGCGAAGTACCGGTCGTTAGAGTATGAAGCGCAGCATCTGTACTCCCCCATCTCCCCCTCCCACCCCCCGTGCTGAATGGGAATGGTAGTTATGTACGCCTGTTCCTGCGGAAGACGGATGCATGGTTCCGGATCGGCAAACTACAGTATCCGAAAGATATTGCGGACATTGACGCCGCGTGTGATATGCTTCAGAGTCTCGAGGTGGGATTTGCAGATACCGATGTCGATATTACACTAGAGGAAGTTGCCGGGATATTGAGTTTAGACGAGCTGAGGGCGGTGGCGAAGGATGCGAAGTCCCCCGGAGGGAATAAGGCGCAATTGATAGCCGGACTGAAAAAGGCTTCCAGAGGACAGTGCGGATTACAAAGCTGCGGGGGACAGCTGAAGTTAAATTTTGATACGAGGGGGAACTATGTCAATCGGGAGGAGCATTTCGTGAAGATAATATTGGAGAGAACAGGTATGTCGAGTGAGACATCATTTTGTCACTCGTATCTGATATACCGAGAAGGTCCTTGTATCCGTCTTTTTGCCCCGGTGACGGCGCTTTTCAACCGAGTCCACCTCGTTTTTTACCGCTCTACGGAATGGACGGAGAAGTCTCTTACTACCGTAATCCTCTCACGCACAATGAAGCGTAATTTCCCGCACTACGTCGTCTCCCGCACCTCTAATATCTTCCCCACCCGTCAATCCCTTCTCGATTTTGAGGCTGCCATCAAGCTGCAGTCGGAAGTCGACGAAATCTTGGAAGGCGTCCCTAGTGACGATGGTCTCCAGAAAGTCCGCGATATCTTCGAAGCTACGTACCCACTCTGGGAAGCCTTGGTAAAAGAAGAAGCGGAGAAAACGAGAACAGCTGAACGTGACGAAGCTATGGAGCGCGTTTACCTGCGCCGGTTCAACGCAGCTTGGGTTTATACCCGCATCATCCACAAAGGCGTCTATGTCCTCGGCCGCTTCAAGGAGTATGAGCGCGAGCGCGCCGTCCTTTCGGCCTTACTGGAGCAGAGGTTCTTTCAGTCCGCCCGACGCGGGGGATGGTACCAACGCAAAGCGCTGATTGAAGAGAACTACATGGCCTCCATCGAAGCTGACTCATCTCCTAGAGCGGCTTCGCCATCAAAAGAAGCCCTCACGAAGAAATGGCGCCAGATAGCTCTGCACACATGCGAACTCGGGCTGCAAGACCCGCAAACACACCTTATCTTCCATCACGACCTGCAGAAACGCATCCTCAAGTTAGAGCAGAAGTTGCGCATCCCGAAGCGGGATCAACACGATTTCGGCCACGCTCGACTCCGGAAACCTTCCGAACGAACTATCTTTGGCGAGCGTCTTAACGCTCCTGAGCTAGGGAGGAAAACGCTCTGGCGGGATCCTGATGATGCAGAGAAGGAGTGTAGTGTTGAGGAAATGTGTCTCGCCACGTACCGCGCCGAAGGGTGGAAGGGTTTCCACTGTGAGGGTGGGATTGTGAGGACGTTGTTTGCGTACCTCTTCTACGATATACTGTTCCTTTACCTCCCGAACGTGTTTGAAACAGAGTTCCAGACTTGCCCACTCGACTTATTCACCGATGCGTTTTATCCCGCCAGAGCGAGCGAGATCAATTACCGCCTCGTTGAGATTGGGAATGGCGAGGCGAGACGTATTGTTAGGGAGGTATGGGAGAGGGAGAATGAGAGGGGCACGTGTGTGATTGGGTTGAATTGGTCGTATTCCATTGAAGATCTGGAGGAGATTGTGCAGTGCTTCCCCGCCGATGGGTTGAGTATTGTTTGTAAGGTGCTGTGTCAGGAGTATAGGCAACGGGGGAGTGGCGTGCCAGATTTGTTTCTTTGGAGGGTGAAGGAGGGAGGGGGTGGCGGGGAGTGTTTATTCTCCGAAGGTGTGTTATTCTTTCGACTGCTGAGGGTGGGAGTAGACTAACGTAGTATAGTGAAATCGGAGAACGACCGGTTGAGTGATACTCAGAGGTTGTGGATTCATGTGCTGAGCAGTGCTGGGGTCAGGGTTGAGCTCTGTGCGGCAAGGACGAGGAAGAAGGGAGAGGAGAAGGGAGACTAGTTAGGTAAAAAGAGACGGTTGGGGTACTTGTAGATGAGGTGTTTCCCCCACGTCCAGTGTCTGGACCTAGAATAGCTATAATGAGGGTTTTAATGCGGTTACTCTATGCATGATGTCATGGCAGGTGAAGATTGTGCTTTAGAAGACGTTGAATAATACGTTCCAAAAAATCAAACTTCCAGCTTCAATTTTCATGCGATCTGTATAGCGCTGACTGTACCTAACGAGTAAAAAAGCACTTGAGAGTTGATCGGAACGACTTCCACTGAACAAACGCGGATGTTTTGACTATTCAAACAAGCCATTCGTTTCGTTTCTTCCCTTGCCACTTCAACTACCAGTGAAATTCACAATCTGGCTGTCGTACGGACAGAGCTAGGCGTTTGGCTCATCCGCTGTCCACTAACTATGCTTATCTGCTCTGGCTGCTTCTGAGTCGGTCTTGTGACTCTACGAGTGTCTTCGCGGATCGTGGGTGCAATTCCTCGGGGGTCTAGCGGGTCGAATGACTGGATGACTGACCATTCACATATATATTTCAACCTTTTCCTGCACCCACTCGACTTTGAAGGCGTTCTCTATATCTCGGTCAATAGGTTTTTCCGGCGTTTCAGAAACAGAGCTTCCAAGTGGACGAGAATAATCGGAACAACCGGTCCGGCCGAGCCCCACACCACACATCGACCTCGAGAGCTTTCAAAGCTTTCAAAGCGTTAAAGATCTACACCAACACCACACCTCCGCTCCGCACCGCGCCCACAGCTGCTACCACACCGTGTCAAGCTACAGTTTCTCGAATACTTCAGCTTCCTACCCCGCCTAGTTTGCACGTTTCGCGAACGACTCCCCATTCAACAATACTTCGCGTTTCGCACAAGCTCTCGCTAGCTCTTTGTCTACCCCGCCGGAACAATAAGCACAACAGCCAACAATGGGACTCTCGTACAATGTCTACCTCAGTTCTTCGCGCATCTACATCTGCAAGAACTGCAAAACGCATCTCTCGAATCACGAGGACATCATCAGTCGGGTATCTACCCCTCCCCCTCCCCCGTGCCCCTCCCGACCACGTGTCAGAAACATTGTTTCAAGCTGACTAGAATAGAATTTTCGAGGCCAACATGGAAAAGCATACCTCTTCTCGAACGTCGTCAATATCGTCGAAGACCAGCCCGTCGAGCGGAATATGACAACGGGCCGCCATGTCGTGCGCGATATCACCTGCCGTCAGTGCGATACCGTGGTCGGATGGAAATACGATAAGGCGTATGAGGCCCAGGAACAGTACAAGGAGAATAAGTTCATTCTGGAGCAGGAGTTGCTGGTTCAGGTTCGTGGGAGCTTTGAGGCAGTGGCGAACGGCGAACTAATGTTTCTGGGGCATAGTTAAAAAAGGAACAGTAGAAAAGGGGTCGCATGTGTTCGATCCCGCGTTTGGGCCGCACAGGACTGACTCCGGAAGTCCTTCCTGATTCCATTTTTTCGACCTTTTTGAATACAATTTTTATCTGTCGCTGACAGATTATGTGGGGAAAGGGGGCGGGATTGGAGCAAACTGAAATGGTGTTTTTTTTCTACCATGCTTTTTATGCGACTGGGACGGTGTTTAATGGTGTTATTCGATATTCGCTCTCTGAACATTTTTTTGACTTGATTTTTACAGGGAGTTTTATGCATTGAGTATGATTTTTCTTTTGGGTTCTTTTGTTTCTTTCTCCCCCGCTCCTCGTTTCCCCCGCTCTCCTGATTTACTTACCGTTGTTTAGGTGGACAGCCACCTATTTAGATTTGCTGTTTGTATCGACGCTTTTTGGCTGGTTTATTTAACAAGTACCTATTCTGTCAAGTACTCTACATGTTTGCTCATCGTTTCCGAATTCCGAATCTGGGTGGCTGCATGATTGGGACATGATGTGAACCCGATTCTCGGCTCATTATGCCGTGACCTATCTAATGCCCCCGCACATCCCCAACACAGCCGACGACACCTCTGTTTATCACCGTCGTGGCCAAGCAAATCAAATCTATCATCCCCTCTTCCCTAAACAATTACCCACGTCGTTGAGCGTTTATAAAAAATACTCGATCGAGACACCGCAATGACGGAGCAGAAAACAATGAAAGCCGTCGTCTTCCACGGCCCCCAGACAGTCGCAGTTGAAGACCGTCCGGTGCCAACCCTGCAGACGGACACGGATGCAATCGTGAAAGTCTCGCTCACAGCGCTGTGTGGCAGCGAGCTTCACGTGTTCCGCGGCCACCAGGTGAGCGACACCGGCTTCGTGATGGGCCACGAGTTCACGGGCGCCATCGTCGAAGTCGGGGCTGCAGTCAAGGGTTTCAAGGTCGGAGACAATGTGGTTGCACCGTTCACAGTTTCTTGGTACCCCTCACTCCCTCCCATTCCAGCCCCCGCTGACGGTGCGCGGTAGTATGGATTGCTTCTTCTGCCGCAACGGCGAGACCGCGCGCTGCGATCGGGTCCTGCTATTCGGCTGCTCCAAGCTCGACGGTGGACAGGCGGAGTACGTCCGCGTCCCCCTCGCAGACGGAACACTCTTCAAGACTCCCCCCGAGATCCCCGCGGAAACAGTCGTGTTGATGGCCGACATTGTTCCTTCCCCCTCCCCCCCTCCCCCCTCCCCTCCCCCCAGCTAACATGCGTAGTTCCCAACTGGCTTCTATGCCGCCCGCACCGCCTTCTCCTCCCGGCCCACGGACGCAACAGCGGTCGTAATCGGCTGCGGGCCCGTCGGGCTCTGCGCCGTCGTTGCCGCAATGGAGTATCAGCCCAAACACCTCTTTGCGATCGACTCTGTGCCGTCAAGGCTCGAGCTCGCGCGGAAGCTGGGCGCAGAGCCGCTGAACTTTGTGGATGATCCTGAGGGGACGAGGAGGCGGATTCTGGAGGTTACGCAGGGGCGTGGGGCAGATGTGGTGATGGAGGTTGTGGGACTTGCACCCGCGCTGAGGATGGCTTATGAGATTGTCAGGCCGTTTGGGACTATAGCGAGTGTAGGCGTGCATAACGCCGAGGTATATTTGCAAGGAATGGAAAGAGGAGAGATGAGGGGGCTAATGAGGGGGGTAGATACCGATTTCCGGAGCGGAGGCGTATGCAAAGAATATTAGGATGTCGTTTGGACGGTGTCCGGTCCGCGCGGTGTTTCCGGATGCGCTGGAGGTGCTGAGGAAGAGGGCGGG